>Ga0247834_1000009_pt1 | contig 278391 bp, 253 predicted proteins | sample LaCruzMarch2015__8_FD_187118 | JGI IMG/M metagenome (GOLD analysis project Ga0247834, IMG submission 187118) | Freshwater microbial communities from meromictic Lake La Cruz, Castile-La Mancha, Spain - LaCruzMarch2015_12m | ecosystem: Environmental > Aquatic > Freshwater > Lake | place: Spain...
CCCGCAGCGATATCGCCTGTGGATGACCAAATCGTGATGTCGCCCCCGCGAAGGGTGAAGATACGTCCCCGTCCGAGATCCACATCGCCATCGGTAAATATCGAAATGCTTCCGCCATACTCCGTGACAATGCCTGGGGGTGTGAGGGGGTTACCAATGACATCAGCCGCCAGGGTGACACCTCCGCCGGGAGCAAAGACCGTGATCGCGCCCCCCGTGCTGGAGCGCAAATCGCGTCCTCGCGTGAAGATATTGCCGTTCTTCGGAGAGAAGGAACCGAGGAGGGTCGAAATCGCAGAGAACCCGCGGTCATACGAACCCGTCTCCAGAGACTCGCGACCAGATTCTCTTAATTCGCGATAAAACTCTTCCAGCGAAACAATCGCCCGTTGCTCGGGAGTGAGCTCGGCCGCGCTCTGCGGGAGACCCGCTCGTTTCAGATAGGCTGAATTGATCGAAGCACCGGTCAGATATTCATTTGAGAATCCCGTGAAATCAAGGATACTTCCGGTCAGCCCGAGTGCGGCTCCCCCATTGGTGCCCGGAACACCTGAAAGAATGATCAGATCGGAACCATCGAATGGGAGGAATAGGTTTCTCCGATTTCCGATACTGGTGATTCCCGATCCGGTCCCATCGGCAAAATTCGGGCCCGTGCCGAGGTCGATGTCCCGCCCGGCGAGAACTTGAAGGACACCGGGCCCGTTGATCTGAATATCTCCTTGAAGTGCTTTCACAGGCGTTCCGGTAGCAGTATTTTTTGCGGAATCTGCCGAGACGAAGTTGCCTCGGGCAAGGTCGTCCGCGATCGTCCGGAGGTTTGTGTTTGCGTTATACGGGATAATATTGCGTCCGGCGGCAACCAGCGAGATGTCGGTTCGAAACGTGTTCTGGATATAGAACGAGACGTCCGACACGTCGCGGAAGGCGGCGATGCGAGTCGCTTTCGGCGAGAAAAGCGTGAGGGCTGTGATATCCCCGCCGCCCGCATACAATCGCACGGGTTGTCCTCCCGAATTGTGAAGGATGGTGGAACTATGCCGGGCGCGCACCGCATCGATACTGGCGGCACTGCCAATGTATGAGCCAGTTTCTTGGAATGATGGGCGAATCGTCCGGAACGGATCTACAAAACTGGCCTGCAGGCTGCTCAGATTGCTTCCGACGAGGGATTGATAGGCAATCGGCGTGACGGCGTTGGGAAAGATATTCGGGTCGGCATCCGAAACATTCACGGTGGCGGCGGACCAAACGGTAACAACCGTCGTGCTCGTCGGAAGGAAGAGTCTCGACTTTCCCGTTGGTTGAAGTCCGACAATCCCTTTCGATGCCGCGAGCTCCAAATTTCCGTTCGGGGAGGGATAGAGGTTCACGGCACCAGCAATATTGATGTCGCCCGCAAATGCCGTCGCCCGCAATGTGGGTGTGGCCACGGTCGAGACGGTCGGGAATCTCGAGACCCCCGCCTCGGAAAGTCGAATCCACGGCTCGAACCACGCCGGGCTATTGGGATTCACGCCCGACTGTCGTGTGAACCAACCCTGGAGGGTGGGGGTTGTGCTCGTCGAGCCCGGAAGCGTAACCGCCATCCGGAGCGTCACACTTCCCCCAAACGAAGACACATTAACGGCCGCATCCGGCGAGTAGGTGTTGAAATACGTCTTATACCAGAATTTGTTACTCACGCCCTGAGGAAGCCAAAAAGGATTTGTGATCGGGCCGAGGAGAACATTGCCGCCAGCACTCACATCAAACTGTGCTTTACCAGCGAACAAAGTCGTCGGTAGCCACGTGAGGGGATCGAAGACCGAGGTCGGCGTGCGGCTCTGCACAACTTCGAGAGGCTGCTCAAATGACGGGCCGAGTAAGCCAAGAGATGGGGACCGCGCGCTGTTCGTCTTGATCTCGCCCCTAGCAAAGAGTTCGCCTTGACCTCTCTCGACATAATAAACCCCGCCGTCGATGTTCCGCCCTGTGCGCACCGAGACATCGCCCCCGCCGAGCTCGACAAGCCGACTGAGATTCGGTGCGATCGGCGTAACCCCACCCAGCAAACCGGGCATTCTCGCATTCGTTGCTGCAATCGCATCGGCATTGATCGCATCGCGGCCAGCAATCAGCGATACGTCCCCGCCCCCGAGGGTACCAAAACCTTGGAAGAAATTACTGAAATCAACCCACCATGTCGTGGAAGCTGAACGGTCGCTTTGGAATGGAAGGAGGCCACCCGGTGCAAAATTTCCGGTTACGGGGTCTACGAAGCCACGACGGTAGAGCCAGTTGTTAGGAAGTTGCCGGGAACTATCCACGACAACCTGACCTCCGAAAAACGTGAACCGACCGATATCGTTCTGGGCGAAAATATTCACATCTCCACCAGCCATCGCATACTGTGCAGCATAGGCCTGCTGGAATGCTCCGAGTAAGCCGCCTTGGTCAGGGTGCGAAGTGCTCAGCTCGACCAGCGGAACCGCAAAATCATCGGTTCCATATATGCTCATGAGCCGAACTTCGGATTCGCCAAAAACCGCATTCGAATAGGGCAGTCGCACGCCTGCTGTGTAAATTGTCGAGAACTGATTTCGAAGTTGAACATCTCGCCCGGCGGCGACATCAATCGATCCCGCGCCCGTCCGAACAACCTGAAATCTGTTGTTGATTGCTTCTGCCGTAGTCGCAGCGGTCCCGGAAACAAGGTTCTGAGCGTAGAACTTTCCAACCAGGACGGACCCCGTATTTGCCGCAAGCGAGTCGAGGGGTCTCACTCTTTGGAAATCCGAAGCCGTCACGTCAGATCCACCGGTCAGCCGATAGGACCAAGACTGTGCGTTAACTGGTAACGTCGCAACAATATCCATGAGAGGTCTCAGCCAAAGCTCCTGACCAGGCAAAGGAACGTCACCGAAGTCATTCGGCGAGAAATCTCCAGCAAACCCGTCGCTCAGCGCATTCTTAAATTGCAGGTTGTTCGCAGCCCGGAGGGTTAGCACACCAGGCGCATTCTTTGGTCCATAGCGGAAGCCCGAAAGATCCCAATCGTTCCCGGAATCGTTGGCGTCTGTTCCAATGATCAAATCCCCGGTTCGGTTAACGATTTCCACCCCAGGCGCAATCACGAGGATGTCGCTAAGATTTGGCGTCGTGGAGCCAGCCAAGAGGGTCGCTTCCATTCCCGCATAGCCCGCAGCAATAAAAGACGTAGAGTCGGCATCGATCGTGTCCCGGAGGGCATTGTCGAGCTGACCCGCCCCTGTTCGATCGTAGACTCGGAAGGCTTCAGCAACCACAGCCGAGGCACCAATTATCGAGCTCTCGATAGAATCGATCCGAACGGTGTTCCCGAACCTTGGCGCACGGAGGTGGAGGGTTCCTGGGAACTGTCCACGGAATGCGCTCGATGTCAGGTCAGTGTATAGGCCCGGCAAAAACGCATCCACTCCAAGATCGATCGTTGCGCCTGCTTGAAGATCGAGAATCGCAGTCAAGTCGGCCACACCATTCACGGCAGCCCCAGCTTCGAGGCGAACATCGCCGCCTTGCCCTGATGACGTAAACTGACCCCCATGTGCATCAATCACGGCTCCAGCGGCCAGCGTAACCGAGCGTCCAGAAGTAATGACAACTTTCCCGCCCGTCGCGCCGCGAGAATTGATGATCCCTGTTATCGTGATGTCACCCGTGTCGGCGGAAAGCGTCAGGTCCCGAGTCGTTGTTAACCCGTCCACCAAGAGAGATCCGCTTCGAGCCCGGAGGTTGCGCTCGCGGAAAAATCCCCCGCTCGTGAGAATTTGATTGAGATTCGAATAGGTTCCGAACGTCACGGCGTCCAGCAGAAAGGTTCCCGAGTCGTCGAGATCCGAGGCATGTCCAAAGAGAGCTCCTTGATTCAAAAAATCTCCAGTTGGCACACTAATCGAGATCGTCCCGGCTTCGCCCCGTCCGGAGCCCGCGACCGAAATAACACTTCCGGGCCGCAAAATGACGTTGCCAAGATTGGCAACAAGGGCGACACGGCCGGCACTGGTAAAGCGGGTTAGATCATAAAATTGTTGCTGTGTTCCGGCCACATCGATCACAGATTGACCACCCATCTCAATGCCGCCTCCAAGGGCTCGCATGACAACTTCGCCACTCGGGAGGATAACACTGGTATCAGCCAAAATGTTGAGCCCTGTAAAATTAAAACTGCCACCCAATCCCGGAGTGATTCCAGGAGATCTCGCGCCTGTCGATCGGAGCACGAGCGATCCCCCTGCAGTTACCGATTGCGTTGCGCCTTGGGCACCAGCAATCAAGGGCGAGAAAAACGAGAGGTTTCCTTGGGTCGAAAACGTTCCCGGCTGTGAGCGAGTGGCGGTTCCCAAGATTGCCTGACGGGCATTAAGAACAAGATTCTCAACTCCCGTCACAGGAAACGAATTCACCCCAAGATTGGTAACATCGCTTGAGAAAACAACGCTTCCAAGAACCGGCCCGGGCACTGCGGGCGGCGCCAAGTTCAGCGGATTCTCAAAGGTCACGGTCGATGCCGAGAACGTTGTCGTTTGCGCGCCCAGGCCGTAGACCCGGAGACCGCTAGCCGAGAAACGGAGATTTTCCAACGTGCTCGACCCAAAACTTCCACTCCCGTAAACATCAACGGAACGATAGCTTCTCAGTGTAAGCCGCCTTGCCCGCTGCACTTCACTGAGCAGAGAACCCACGAGAACGAGATGTTGGGGCACCTGGCTACCCGTCAATGCCGTCTCCGGCGGCCCAAAGAGGATTGAGATCTGCCCGGAACCAAAAGTCAGTGAATCCGCATTGATTTGCACACCACTGCTAAACTGACTCCCGTAGGTCGAATCGAAGATCACAGATCGGCCACTGACTCGGGCACGTGAGCCAACGGACATTAAAACATCCGTCGCATTCGGAATCGAAGGCCGCGAAATTGCCGCGTCAGGATCCCCACTCACACGCAAAGCCACCCCATTTTGTCCGAGAACGAACCCACTCGAGCGTTCAGAGAACTCGCCATTGGAGGCGATTCCCGAGTCTCCGGAAACAGTAAGGGTTTTACTTGCAACTAGCGCAATGTCGGGAGCGAGCAACGTCTCGCCTGGATTGTTCAACGTGAGGTTCCGTGTCCGCACCTCAACGTTCGTCCCTGAGGCTCCACCTTGCCGGAGTCCGCCGATGAGGAGGCTACCCGGATTCCAGGAATTCAGGAGTCCGACATTGAGGGAAACTCCTCCCGCTGGTGTTGTGCTGCTTGCTCCATTAATATAAATATCCGCAAAACTACTCAAATCGACAGCCGCCGCTCGGCCCCCACTCGGACGGATCGTGAGCACACTGCCCGCGAGGGATAGACCACTGTTACCATGAATCCTCAGATAGCCACCGTCCTGAGGCAGCCGCTGAGGTGTCGCGATCTCGAGTCTCGACGCGGCCTCGCTAAAAAAGGAATTTCCGAAATACGTGAGATACTTGCTTCGATTTCCGAAGACCCCGCCCGAGGCAACCTCAAAACGCGACCGGAGAGGTGACTGTGACTGAGGCCCGGTGAATCCGTTGGACTGATAGCCGGAAACATAAAAGGCGCCCTCTGACGTAACCGCCAATCCATTCGGTCGACTCGTGAGCGGAGTGACGAGAACAGCGCCTGGAAACAGGGCATAGCGCCGGGGAAGGAGGGTATACGTTCCTGCTGCCAAAGACGGACTCGACTCGAGGAAAACCTGATCTCCGACGCGCGACGGCAGGTTCTTTCGCTTCGTCAACCGTAACGATGTCAACACACGATCGCCTGTGAGGTCGTCAGAGAAGAGATAACCGGGATCTCCATCGAGCAAACCAGCATTCGCCCCACGGTTATACATGTTGTAAGGCACCGCCTCCGAGCTAAACCCCGGTAGGATGGCGTAGGACTCCGCAACGGTCGACCAATAAGGCCCCACGCTCGGCCTTCGTCCAACGGAATCCACCCGCGCACTCCATGTTTGACCGTCGAACTGAACAAGGTCTCCAGCCTCGTAGCTTCCCGTCGAGCTCCAAACATCCGAGGCCGTTCCCAGACGATCAACGCTCCCCCCGATTCCCTGCGTCCAACGTGATGCCAAGAGGTCGCCACCTCCTTGAATATCGATGACAGATCCTGCCTCGGAACTAACCCGCTCACCCGCGACAGAGACTTGCTTCTCTGGGAGGCCTGTGGCAGTGACATCAACACCCCGAGGATCAATCCAAGAAAATCCGTCCGAGCTAATTCCATAAGGAAAAAGCAAACCTCCTCCTTCGCCATCACCCTTGGTTGAGACCGATGTAATACTTCCTGCCGCAAGCCTCACGTCGCCCGCGACAGGTGCCGGCACAGTCCCGCGCGACACAGGGTCTGAAGGCGGATCGATGTCGGGATCGCTGAGATCGTAGTCGGTCACTCCATCCCACCCGATATTGATCGATCCTAAAGGAGCTCGAAGGACTCCCTTTTGCGTGATCGTTGACGCGAAGAGATTCAGCGAACCGCCAATCGAAAGAGGAGTGCCGCTTCTGGCACCCGGCTCGATCGTGATTGACCCCGAAGAGCCCAAACGGTCGTAAGCAAAGATATTGAAGGTCGAAAGAGTTGTTGGATAAATCTGAGCTGCCTGAAAGACGACATCGCCCCGAATCGCAAACGTGCCACTGCCTCGGATATCACCGGAGGAGATAACGGTTGCCCGCGAGATCGACTGAAGTGACAGGTTCCCGATGTCGATAAGTCTCGCATCGAGCGTAAGGCTACCCAGTCCGGACGTCGGAGCAAAACCAAAGCTCTGAACGCCCGCACCCGGAACCTGCTGCCTGAAGATGACATTAGCATCATTTGGGTTGAGCGGGGGACGGAATGGCTGGCCAACAACGATGTATGGGGCTTTAATCCGGACATCCGCGTTTGCCTGAATCACGCCTCCCGCGGCCAGCTTAACATGGCCCGAAGCCGCAATGTCCACAGACCCCTCGAATTGAATGTTTCCGCCGTAGGCAATCGGCGAGTTTGGCGCACTTTCGATGAATTTAGCACCGAGTTCGAGCGAGCCAAACCCACCCTGAGCAAAGTTCTCGACCGCAAATCTCGCTCCTTGAACAAACTCACCACCAACCGTGGCAGTATATATCTTACCTGTAGGATCAAGAACGGGCTCACCCACCCTGAGGTCGTTCGTCGATGGCAGCACCGCTCCGCTCTGTTGAACGACGAGGTTGATGTCGGTGCTCCGGACGGTTCCAGTGATACTCCCGCCGACGCGACGGTAGAACCGTCCGGAGTGCACCGAGAGAGTGCCTCCCGTTGCTGTAGGACCGCCTGCAAAACCTTTGAGGGTTGCGTCGGTTAGCAACATCTGCGAGCCCTCCAACTCGATCAATCCACCCCGGCTATCAATTTGCGCACTCTCGCTTCTGGTCGCCCGGGGCGCCTGCGTAACTCCACTCATTTTCTGCTGGAGCGAAGAAATTGTGCGCCCGAGCGACGACGGATGAAAATCGAGTGAGTCCGACGCCCCGGACACATCGATCGTTGCTCCTCTTGCTGCGACAATGTTTCCATAAATCGTGACGAGACCACCAGGGAGCACCCTGCCCGTCTTCTGGCCGTAACTATTCGGTGTGAGCACCGTCGTGCCCGCCGCTGAAACAAGCGCCCTGGGACCGATAACGACAGTCGGGAGGGCCGTGGATGTGACATCCTCTGTGAGACGAGGGAGCGGGAATCGGTCGGCACCTTGGATCGATATCGAACCTCCCGGTGCAATCAATGAACCATCGAGGGTTACCGTGTTGCCATTGAGAGAAATTGTTGCCTCGGGATCCGTCCGAATTACGGCATCGGAACCAATAACCACATCTCCACGGGCTTCTAGGACATCGAGGGTAAAATCATCATCGGCACCAATTGCCGAAAGTTGGATGCTAACCGGGCTTCGTTCACCCACACTCTTCAGCATGGTCACAAGTCTCGGAGCGCCGCCACCTTTTGGAAACGGAACAGAAATCCAATTCTCTGCGACTGGTTCAATCACAGTGCCTGGCGTTACAAGAACGGCAGGGATATATTCTGTGACTTTATTGGTTAGCTGCATCACCGGGGCAATCATCCCAATTCCTGTTAAGCTGTAGTTGGTGAACCCTCCCTTCCTGAAAAACGCTGGATCTAGGATCAGCGTATTAGGAATCTGACTTGCTCCTCCGATCTGGACGAGTTGGGCACGCAAACTAAGCGATCCACCTTTTATGCCGGAGAACGCGCTCAGCTCTGAACCGAGTCGCAGCGAACCGCCCGTTACCGAGGTGAGCGAGAGATCGCGCCCTGTAAGGATGCTGATACTACCCCCCTTTCCATAAGTTGTTCTCGTGCTTGTGTTCCGAGTAGTTATCCTGACTCCGCCGGAGGCATCCATACGACTTCCCGGAGCGAGGTCGGCAGAATATGCCTCGATAAATATGCTTCCCGCATCTGGCGAGATCGGCTTGGCGATTTCCTTAGCGAGGCCATTCCGTTCGTCGGAACTAATCCCGCCAACGTTCAAAGAAGCACCTGGAGAGAGCGTAAATAAACCTCTATCGGGTCTTGGAAGAGGATCCGGGCCGAGCGTGGCGTCAAGAATATTGAACTCCTCCACGAACGACGGCGATAAGTTGTATGTTCGGAAAGCTAATGTTCCACTCGGCGCAGTGATTCCGGATTTTACCGAGATATTCGAAGCCGCTACAGAAAACGATCCGGCAACCGGCGTGACGACTTCATCGACCACCGAGACCGACCCGTCAACGTTGGAGATGGTCACCGAGCCAAATCCGTTTTTTGTAAAAATCTCCGGAGAGAGCAGGAATGGAGTTTCTCCTAGAGGAATCGGCCCGATTCCGTCAACTCGTGAGGCAATAACAACGGCTGCCGGGTTTGGAGAGTGCGTCAGAATCCGAAGGACGGGTAACTCGGGTGTGTAAATTCTCTCCGCCTCAAACCTCAAGGTAAGTTGACTTCTCTGGGGAAGGTTTGAGCGTTGGCGGGGTCCCTCAACAGTCATTCCGAGGAGGTCGCCTTGGAGGTCAAGTTGAGGCGCGATCAAAGAAATCTGCCCACCATCAGCACCGCTAATGTAAGGTTGTTCCGTCCGCTCACCAGTCGGGGCAAGCGAATGAGCATAAGTTCGCGTCACTCCCCATTTAGCGTGCGTTCGCTGGCTTGTCCCAGTATAAATTCCATCATAGATCCGATCGGGAGTTGCCGAGGCGATGTCGATAATCTGGCCGCCTGCTAAGAGCCGAGTTGTGCGAATTTTGCCTCCTTCATTCCTAAAATAGCCGCCAGAAACATCGATCGTGCCACCGCGTGCGATGCCAATCGATGTTCCTGCTTGAACCGTCACTGAACCACCAACGGCTGTGAGTTGGAAAACGTTTCGTTCCACCAGTCCCGCAAAGCCGGATACGTCGCCCAAGGGAGTGCCCGTCCAGTAGCGACCATCGTAGACGCCCGTCTTGCGAGTATCCACCGTGAGCGAGAGTCCTCGCAGGGTTCCCTGTCGTTGGAGAGGACTGTCAGCAAATTCCGTGCCCCGGAGTTCCACCTCCAAAAGGCTTTGCTTAAGAGGAACAAAGACTTCGGTACTGCCAGCAACATCAATGAACGAGTCGCGCTGAAATACAACGCTTCCTTTATCGAAAAGAAGGATCTGGCTACCATTCCGGAACTGACTCGAGAGGCCAAGTTCGGCGAGTCCACCTACGCCGAGCGTTGTGCCATCGCCGTTTGTATCCTGATAGGGCCAGCGACCTGCCCGCATCTCGATGATTCCATTCGGAATTTGAGTCATTGCGCCTCCCTCAAACACAATGCTCTCGCCGAGAATGTTCATTCTTGATCGCTGGGGAAGTGCGGTACCCGGGATTGATTTTCCATTCAAAAAATCCGGGAGTATTCTGGTGACACTGCCGGAACCGAATCGCACATTGCCCGAGTATTGGTAGATAAACGGTGCTGGAACCGCAGCATTCAGTTCGACATTTCTAACTGCACCGTAGCTGGCGACAATGTCAATGCGGCCATTTAGACTTACAGATGTCGTGCTCTCGAGAACCCCGAGTTGATCGATTTGTTTGCCAGTGAGGAGAATGCTCCCCGTTTTCGCCTCAATGAGGCCCGTATTGCTAACGGTGCCAGTGCCTGCAGGAGAGGCACCAACCCAAACATCAAGACCGCGCAGACTCGGATCGTCTTGCGCATGGGCTTGGATGCCGATCTGTAGCCCCGCAGCGAGGATCGATTGGCCGCTAGGCGTGAGAATCTCACCTTGGTTAAATACATTCGCGCCAACCAGCATGACCCTTCCGCCGTTGTCATCCGCATCCGGCGGGCTCGCGAGCAGTGCTCCCTTTTCGACAATGATATCGCCTGTAGTGCCTGGTGCGGCAAAAGTTGAGGAGAGGAGGAACTGTGCGTCAGGATTGTTTAAAAGGCCGCGCTGGATAAGAGTATCATTAAGTGGCAGCGACGAGGCGACGAGGGTGCGGGCGTTGACCTGGCTGCCGGCGCCGAAGATGATGCCGCTCTGGTTGATGATGTAGACTTGGCCGTTGGCGTTGATTTTGCCGCGGATTTGGGAGGGGGCGACGGAGCCGAGGACTTTGTTGAAGGCGATCCATTTGCCGGAGTCGGCACCACCGGCGGACTGGTCGAAATTGACCTGCGTGTTTTTTCCAACGTTGAAGGTTTTCCAGTGGAGGATGGCTTGTTGGAGGTTTTGTGTGATCGTGATGTCGTTGCCGGCTTGAACCGGCGCTCCTGCCCCATCCCATCGGAAGTTGGCCTCTCCGGGTTGGTAGCGTTCGAGTCCGTTGATGACGAGACCGTCGGGGATGCCGGGATCGGTGGCAGCGGCGGCGGCACGGGCGGCCTCTTGGAGCTGGCGCATGTCGGCTACGGCTTTTGTGGTTCGCGAGAGGCGGTCTTGGGCGCGTGTTCTTGCGGCGGCGGCGGCTTCGGCTCCTGAATTGTTCCTCGCAGCGGAATTCTCGCGAGCCGAGGTCGTCGTCGCCCCGCCACGTAGGATATCTCCCGCGTGCGCGGCACCTGCCAAAAGCGCGGCCACGGTTGCACAGACCACGGTCAACCGCGAGCCGGGCAACCACTTGCGGGGACGGGCAGAGCTGGAATCTAACTGGAGTGGCGGCTGGCGCATGGACACAATCACGGCCAAGATCACCCAGCCATCGGCAATGCGAAAGGGCTGGATTGTTACAGATTCGTCACAATTGGATTTGAGAAAAAATCCGCTCGTGCCCGATGGCGGACTCGCTTGATGGTTCGCCTCGCATGGGCTATCGCCGTTTTACGGGCCGCGCATTTGGCTGCCGGAGCTTTCGCGGCTTGACCCGGGCCAGAGGGACGGGCATATTCCCGACGTGAGCACGACGAAGATTCTTGGAATCCTAGAAGCGGCGAATATCGAGCCGCCGAAAGCTCGCGCCATTGCGGAGAGTTTGGAAATTGCCTTCCGTGAGCAGGAGGACGATCTCACAAAGCGGCTCCTAACCAAACAAGACGGGGCAGAGATCAAAGCGGAGGTCATCAAGTGGATGTTTCTATTTTGGATTGGCCAACTCGCCGCAACTGCAGCCATCGTTAAATTTTTGATTCGCTGAGGGCGACCAGCACTGGAATTTCATCTCGGCGTCGGCTGGCGCCTGAACGATCTCCGTCTCAAAGGTCTGCTCCGATTCCGGCGCGAAAATTGCCATGATAACACGACATGATGCTTTTCTCGTATGAATGCCGCTCTTACGACTCTGACCGAGCGAGGTCAGGTTTCCATTCCAGCCGCTCTCAGAAAGGAACTCCATCTTCGCCGTGGGCAGGCTCTCCTGTGGGAAAAAGTCTCCGACGACGAGTGCCGTATCACGATCGTTCAAAAGGAGAAAAAGGCCGGCTGTGCCGATTCTGTGCGAGGCTTCATGAAACGTTTGCATAAAGACATGCCCTCGACGACGAAGGGCTGGATGGGTTTGCTGCGCGAGGGGGAGGATGGTCTGGGCCGTTGACACCTGCCTAATCTTGGATATCGGATTCTTCCGCCAGCTACTTCCTAATCTGCCGATCATCGAGGCCTGACCGCCAATCAACGTAAATCCCGCAGTCTAACGATCAGAAATCTTGAAGTTACCATGAAGAGCAGGAAGGACATGAAGGGATGATGATAGATCAGTAACTTTGTATATTTTACGGTCGCCATGGTTCAAGATCCCCGAATGAGTTTCTCCGACTTGTCTCACCGTGTCATTGGGTGTGCCATTGAGGTTCACCGCACACTCGGTCCCGGGCTCTTGGAATCGACTTACGAACATTGCCTCGCCCAAGAACTCAAACTCCAAGGCATTGCCTTCTTGCTGCAACATCCGCTGCCAGTCGAATACAAGGGCCTCCGTTTGGACTGCGGATACCGCGTTGATATCCTGGTGGATAACCAAATCATCCTCGAACTTAAAAGTGTGGAGCACTTGCTTCGCATCCACGAGGCACAACTGCTCACCTACATGAAGTTGGCCGGCATCCGGCAAGGGTTCCTCATCGATTTCAACGTCAAACGGCTGAAAGACGGGCTCAAGAGTTTTGTGTTGTAGTGTCTTTGCCAAAGAACACCAAGGAGGGCGCGCCCGAAACGGTTCACAATGCGCTTTCCCGCTCACCTTTTGGGTGAGCCAGATTCGAAATGCCTCCTCCGCACAAACTATTTCCCTTCATGCTCTTCATGTCCTTCATGGTGATTCAAACTGCGGTTTGTAGGATATGCGAAAGAGTGCGGACAAGGCTCTTGACCGTTTCCAGTCCCGCTTGATGGTTCGCCTCGCATGGGCTATCAGGTGGGGACATGCGAAGACTTGCTCGATCTTGCGCCCTATGAACGGCCGGCTCTTTTGGTTGACATTTGGCGGGGCGGCGGCCGTGACAGCGGTGGCCTGCTGGGTCATCTGGGTCACGACGCTGGCTCCGCTCGACCGGGCGTTGAAGGCCGCCAATGCGATGAAAGATCGGTTCGATCAAGCATTAAACCTGACGCCCCGCATCTCGGTGAATCAGGCGATCGTTTTCTCGCAAACCTCGCCGGCAATGGAACTCGTGACGGCCAAGCGATCCGCGCGAGTCCGGCACCAACTTTCGGAAACCTGGCTGCACAGCACGAAGGAATTTGATATCGAGGCGACATTCACCGCGCAGGCCGGATTCGCCCTCCGCGACGCCTTGGTCGTGAACATCCCGCGGGGTGCCCGCACGGCGGAGATCACTCTCCCAAGAGCCAAGATTCTCTCAATGGAAATGTCCGACTTCCAGATTTTAAAGGATGAGGATGGGCTCTGGAACAAGCTGAAAGCCAAGGACCGCGAGTTGGCCATGCGGGCGCTCAACGTCGCAGCGAAGAAGAGTTTTGCCTCGACCGATCTCTTGGCTTCCGCGAGAGACGAAGCGAAGGCGAGGATCACTGAAATCGTCCGAGCGGTCGGATGCGAGCCTGTCTTCCTCGGCGAAGATCCCGGTCCGAAGCGGTGAGGGTGTGAGGGCCGACGTCCGATTTTGAAGGCGAAAAAAAAGCGGTCAACCCCCGACTTTTTCTAAAGTCAATCGGAACTGGTGCTGATGACCGCCAAGAACTCGGCGAAAAATTCTCCCGGGACCGCGTGCGTTTCGAGTTGAGTTTCGCAGAACTCGGTGAACTTTCCAGCCGTGCCCAACAGACTTGGAGAGAGATCCCTGAGCGTATTGAAATGCTCGGCGATCAGGCGGCAGTCGGTCTCGTAGTCGTGGGCGGACGAATTTCTGAAACTCCGAATTTCCTGCCAAGTTTCAAGGGACCCGATCACGCCGACCTTCTCGTAAAAGGCAAGGACCCTCAGAAAGGTGTCTGTCCTCTCGCCAGCGAGTAGCGCGGCGCGCCTCATCGCTGAACCAAGTGTATCCTGCAACTTGGCGAAGCGCTCGTTGACCGCCGAGAGATTTGCGAAAACATGGATTTCCTTCTTCCTCGACTCCAACCATCCCGGTGAGATCGTCGCGGGTGTTTGTGATTGTGCGGCATGCAAGAAGAACGCACATCTTTGAATCGCTTCCAGCAATCCCGAGAGGTGTTGCTTTTCGGTTGCCAGATCTCTCATGGGAGGTGAGAGGCACTGGCACGGGCCATTGTTTGGAAAGGAGTCCAATCGCTCCCTTTTCTCAAGTTAACAACATCGACCGGGAGCTGCAGAGCGCTCTCAAGCTGCGCCGTGATCCGGGAAGTCTGTCGGAGGTCTAGCTGTTCACTGGTCTCAATGATGAGGTCGACGTCTCCCCCTCGCGTGGCGTCGTCCACCCTCGAACCAAAGACAAAAATGCCGACTCCGGTTCCTGCGATTCTCTCGACGACCTCGCGGATTTTCGCACACTGTTGGCTGGTTAGTCGCATAAAGCGTGGGAATAGCTCGCACGGAAAAGGTTAAAAAGCGATCTCCTTTCTGGCAAGCCTTTCAAGCTCAAGCCAGTCTTCCTCGGCGAAGATCCCGGCCCGAAGCGGTGAGGGTGTGAGGACCGACATCCGATTTTGATGGCGTGTGTGCGGTAGATGGGATACGAGGGTTTCCATGCACCGCTCGCTTGCCCTCCTCGCCGCTTCGATTCTTCTCACTGCCTGCGCAACCACGACATCTCAAAAAACGCCGCCTGTTCTGCAGAAGCTTGCGGAGTCGGGGATTGATTCGCGGACCTACGCGAAGATTGCTGCCGGGCGGGTGCTCGACTACGACGACATTGTCGGGATGGTGAAGGATACGATTCCGGATCCTGTGATTATTTCCTACCTCCGGAGCACTCATGCTCCGTATCAACTGACGACAGCGCAATTGGAGAAGCTTTCCGATATCGGCGCTGGATCAGACCTCGTGAACTACCTTGGGAAATCTGTCGGATACTTCGAAGCCACCCAACGCGCACAGACGGGCGGGTCGAAATGGGACAAGCATTCGTATTTTTCTGATCCGTATTTCTACGGAGCCGCCCCGTTTCCTTACGAGTTCCCTGATGAATGGAATGACCCTGCCACGGTCGGGGCTTGGTTTTGATCCGCTTGCGCTTCCCGACATTGACCGTATCATGACCCCATGGACGGTTACCGCCTTGGAAATGAAAAGTTGATTCGCGTGCGCGATGCCGCCAGCGCGCGATTGCGTCAGCTCCTGGAAAAACAGGGCCGCCCTCAGGGTGCTCTGCGGGTGGCGGTCATCGGTGGCGGGTGTTCCGGGCTGCAATATAAGATGGATTTGGTCGATGGTCCGGTGACTCGCGACATCATGGTGATCTCAAATGATGTTCGCGTGGTGGTTGACCCGAAGAGCGCGCTCTTTGTGAGCGGGTCGGAGTTGGATTTCAGCGACGATCTGCAAAAGGGTGGGTTTAAAGTCACCAATCCACAAGCCGTCGCCCACTGCTCGTGCGGCGAGAGCTTCTCGGCGTGACCGATGCCTTTGCCGAGCTCGGCATCCCCCGCCGACCGTGGGCAGACCCGTCCGTCGTCAAATCGCAGTTCCACGAACTCGCTGCCCACGCCCATCCCGACAAAGGCGGCAGCGAAGATTCGCTGGCTCGACTCAACCAGGCCCGGAAATGCCTTGCCTCCCATGGCTCGCGGCTCCGGCAACTCGCCGAGCTCGCTTTTCCAGATCATCAGGCAGAAAAAACGTTCGTTCCAGACTGGACGCTCTTCGAGTCGGTCGGAAACCTCTGCCGTCATGTCGATGGGTGGCGCAGCAAGCGCGAACTGGCCGGATCGGCCCTTGAGCGTGCGGTCGTGATGGCCGGCGGCGTCTCGCTTGAAAAACAGGCCGCTCACATGATCGGAGTCATCCACGAGGCGGAGCGAATTTTCGAATCCCGTCTCCGGGAAGTGGATGCGCGTTGGCCCGATGTTCCTGCCGACGAACTGCTGGTCCTTGCCGACGAGTGGACGTTTCTCCAGCGCTCAGGCGATTCCCTCCGCGCAGCTTTGGCGGTCTTGGCTGGTGCGTGACCGGAGCGCGTTGAGATTCCGCTGCCATTGTTCTCTCTCTCGGTCATTCCATGTCGTTGTCGGAGAGTTATGCAACGCATGCAACAGATCGTCTGTGACAATGGATTTTCTATCGTGCTTGGTCTAACTCCGAGTCCCGATGACCCTATATCTTGCGATTTTCGTCACCAGGAAGCACTACCGGTGGATTTTTCTTCTCTCCAAAATATGCAACCTGTTACATTACTTGTCGGAGTTATCGGTCATTTTCCAGTAATCTCCACAGGCTGAAACTATAAAAATCAGACAACCTATTGCATTTTTAAAAAAAATTTCGTTGACAGATTTAAGATTATCTAATATTTTGACTACAAATGAAAACGACTCTTCCAAAACTCCTGTCTGTCGCGGCCGTGGCCCTCGCGATTTCGAATACTGGGGCACAAGCAGGGAAGGTCTATTTGGGAGTGGGGGCCTCGGACGTCACGAACGCCAACCCCGCCGGTGTTCAGACCCGTCTGAAAATCGACAATACGAACTGGGACGCCATGCTCGGAAATGGTGACCAGCCGGTCAGGACTGGCTCCTTTCTCCAAGCCGACCTCGGGAGCAACTCGAATCTCTCTGGGACGACTTATCGGTATAATGTCGTGAATTTGGTGGGACAAGGCCTCACCTTCACTTTAGATCGGACGCCACTCACGCCACGCGTGGATTTCTCGCTGGCCTACGGGACATTTACTTCCGGAATTGTCGTGACGCCGACTCGATCGGTTTCGGCTGCTACGCTCCTCGGTGCAGGAAACGTGCAAATCGCGCCACAGACCAGCCCCTACAATGCCATCCACCTTTTCTCACAAGCCACGGCCACCGGGAGCACGGTGCGTTTCGAAAACGTGACTTTCGGTGTGACAGACCCGACGATTGAGCTGGTCGGTTCGCTCCCGACTTCCGGTCTGGCGGACAACGCGACGCCCTTCGTCGACAGCTACCTCGCTTACTTCAATGACAATGGGACAAAAGGCGACCTTTCGACCGTAGCCTAGTCCTTCAGTGCGGACGTGACGATCACCTCTGGGGCGGGCAACACCAACCCGAAGGAAGGCGCGAAGTTCGAACTCACGGGCAAAACGCTCGACTTCACCCCACCCGCTGATTCCGTAGCGGCCGTGCCGGAAACCAGCACTTGGGTGATGGGATTTTTGGCGATCGGAGCGGTGGTTTTTCTGATGCGCCGAAACGCCCGGGCGTCCGCTTAATCGAAACCTTGGCCACTGGGCAGTGGGTTGGCCCCTCCGTCAGAGCTCGTTGGCGTAGGAAGCGACCGTGAAATCCCCGGCTGTTACGATTTTATCGATTCCGGCGGCGGAGTCAAAAATCTCCAAGAATTCCTCCGAGTTGGTCACGATCGGTGTCGCAGGGGGCTGAACGCTCAGGAAAAATCCGGCGGCAAGGACCGCCACGGCACAACCGCCCACCCAGCGTAGGACGAGCAGCCGGAAGTCCGAAGGCTCAGGGGTCGAACGGATCGCCGCTCGGACTCGGCGCGAAAAATACGGGGAGACGGTCACAGGACGGGCGCGGCCCAAAACTTTCCATACTTCATCGTCTTTTTGCCAATCATCCATAGTAACGATCTAACACCCGGAATCGGCCCGGGTTGCGGGATTTTTTATCGAGAAAGATCTCCCTGCGAGAGGAGCTTGAATCCCTCGCCTCGAAGGACCGAGGAGGAGCATTCAAGATCATCGAGGTGCAGAGCGAGAACAGCTTTGCCCCGAGGGCGGATCAAAAGGGGATAGCTGAAGTAAATATTCACCTCCGCCATGAGAAGCGCGGCCAGCACACGGGAGAGGTCGGCTGGTCCCTCCGCCAACTCGACAACCATCATTTCACACTCGCTGTGTGGGATGTCGTGCTCATTGAACAGATCTGAGACTCGCTCGGGATCACTGACGATCATGCGGCCAATGGCAGACTCCGAGGAATCTTGAATGCTCAAGGCAAGAACGACGACGTTGTTTTCGTTGAGAAGTTTTACAACCTCCAGCAACGCTCCGACTTTGTTTTGAAGAAAGACGGAAAATTGACGCACGAGTGGGCTCTCAAGTTTTTCTGCGGTAGCGGTGCTCATCGGTTGGTTACTTATAGGAATAAATGAGACAAAAATCGGCTTTTTCGCCCTCGGTCAGCTCGACGCGAACAACGTGCGGGCCGCTTTTTTTTGTCACGATGCCTGCCGCAGCCGTGTCGGTTTCCACGTAGGTCTCGCCCTCGACCGGGGAGCCCTTGGCATCAAATAGAGTGACCGAAATCTTCCGGGCCGGTCCCGGCGCAGCGGCGGAGAACCAGTATTCGTTTCCGGCGAAGAGGTTGACTTCGAGAAAGACGGGTTTGCCCTTCTCCAGTGGGCCAGCCCAGAACCCATCGCGCACCTTGTAGCCGTCGTTGGCAAACGCCCCGGCCAGCTCCAGAGCGCGGCTCCTCGCCAGCGCGGAATCGGTGGCTGGCTGCGGAGGAGCCACAGGAGGTTCTTGGGCCGAGGCCCACGATGCGGCAGCGAGCACGAGCAAGAGACAAAGCGGTTTCATGATTCCTGTTTCGTTTCCTCTGAAATGGCGCGGACCATCGAGCCTGTCGTCTCCGCGAGCGTTCGGACGGATTCGGGCGAGAGCGGCTCGTCGGTTGCGACGAGCTGGCGGATGGAATTCAATCCGGCCGTGAGCTGGACGAGGAGCGGATCGGCACGAATCTTTTCAGGGAGCTTCGAGATTTCCTCCAGAAGATAGCCAACAATCGCGGGCTGACGGATCAGCTCCGCGAGCTCGGGAGAATAAGCCCCGGCAATAAACATCGCCGCCACATCGGTCCCACGGATCCACGCCCCGAGGGAGACCAGAATCACAAGATCCTGGTCCTTCTGCTCGGCCATGGCGAGCTTGACCTCGTTTTGAGTGGCCTCGAGCTCCTCGCGAAGCGCGCTCCAATCGTTGTTCGACGCAAAATCATTGATGCTGTTGCCACGTCCGAGAATGCTTTGACTGACATTCAGTTTCTTCGCGAGGTTGATGATGTCTTTTCCGGTATTTTTCACCCCTTGCCCATCCTGCGCCTCAACCGCGATGTAGCCATCAGCGACGAGCACGCCGAGCATGAGGGCCATCTGCTCGCGGCTGGCCGTGGAGGCGGGAGTCTGCGGCTTGAAGAGCTGGGTCCAATTTGGCTGGCCGTGCTTGTCCATCGCCACGAAGAACTCGCCGGGCGTAGGAATCGTGAGAGCATCCATCTGGACGACTCCGTCGAGTTGCTTCTCCGTCAAGCGTGACTCGCCGTGAGCCGACGATGCGAACATCACAGCAAAACAGAAAACCAGAATCACAATCGGTAGTGGCATGAATCCTGAAAATATCCTGCTCGGCAGGCTTTGACCAGCGAGTTTCGACGGGATCACAAAATCGCCGCTTCCCTTTCTTCCGGTGTCCTGTCAGAAAAATTGAATCAATGCGCTTTCCGCTAGCCATATTGTTCGTCGTTCTCTTCGCCTCGCCGATCCGCGCGCAGGTGCCAGATGCGACGTTGGATACTGGCCGGAAGCTTGCCCCATTCGTTCTCGCATTGAAGCCGGCGATCCAGATGAGCCCGCTGCCGCCGTGGATGCCATCACCGGCCGCTGTGCATCCAGAAACGGCGACTATCGAGGTCCCCATCCCGGCCCTGTGGGAAGTGCCGAGTGTCGAATTTTATGTGCTGACGGTTGTCTTTGACGACCGCGGAGATGGAGGGCCGGCGGTCGAGTGGCGGGGGCCAAACGGAGACACGTCGACCATTTCTCCGGGCTTGGGTGAGATCGGTGTGGCACTCGGATTGAATGCCAAGACGATCCTTATCCCCCAAAGCCTTTCGCGCGACGGCGGCGTGTTAATGATTTCTTACTACGGGAAATTCGAGGGTCTTTTCAATTTGGCCGTGCGCCCAGCCCGCGAAGACTTGCTGGCGGTCCTCGGGGCACAGGCCGACCCGGCACTCGTTGACGAAGCCCTGAGGGTCTTCGAATCCGGGGAGGTGGACGGACGGCGAACGACTCCGGTCACGGGCGATGTCCGGCGCGGGGCTGTTGTGGAAGCTGAGTTGGCTGCGGGCGTGGAGGAAGTTACCAACGAACTGGAATTCATTATCCCGATCGAGGGCGAGGCCGATGCCACCATGCTCCGCACCGATGCGCTCGGCCTCGATTTGGAAGCGACTCTGGAAGTTCGGGTCAACGGAATCCTAGTGGGAGACATTAGCTTTCCGGCGTTCCGCCTCGACGACCCATCTCTTGTTCCAGACGGGCTCGGACGCCTCATTGCGGCCGGTTGGCGCAATGGGGCGCTTTTCATTCCTGCACGATTTTGGCTGCCCGGAGAGAATTCACTCGTGATCACACACAATCGCTCGGCATTGGAATCCGGGCGACCGCTTTTCCTTAAAAATTCCCACCTCCACATTCGATTCGGATCTGTCGAGCCGGCGGAGCAGGAAGTGGGTGCCGTGCCCGAACCCGACCTCACCTTGCCCGACCCATTGGTCCCTGACCCCTTGGCCGATCCTCTGCCTGAAATCGTGACAGACTATCGCTGATTCGCACGGGCGAATTGAAAGCCTGAGAGTGCTGCGGGACTCTTCAATCCGCGACTAAGAAGCAACGCATGAAACTGCGTGCCCATCGTCTCTGGATGGACGAGGGTCTGAAGCGCACGTATTCTTTTTTTCGCCTGTGCGTCAGGGACGATTCCATCCATTTTTCTCAGGGTTTCTGCCGCGGCTCCAATGAGGAAGTGATGTTGATCGGTCAATCCCATGAGTTCCCAACCCAGATGGCCCGCATCCCGAATCACACCTGAAAAATCCACGTGAGCGGTGATGTCTTTCCACCCGGGATCGACGAGCGGATCCGAGTCCCGACGATGCCCACGGTAGCAAGAGAGGGTGCCCTCCGTTCGGTGAGGTGCAAGAAAGTCTTCGTGAGTCATCCCGTAATCCACCGCTAGAATAAATCCTCGAGTCAACATCTGCGAGATCGCTTGGAGGAGCGGTTGATGGGATTGTCTGACCTCCGTCGTGTAGCCGGCCGGACGGACAGGCAGGCCGAAAGATACCTCTCCGCCCGGCTGCCAAACAAACTGCCCGTTCTCAAAACCGACACGAAGCTCGCACCATCCCTCGCCCGTGGAGCGAACGACATCACAAGGAAGGGCGTCGAAGAGCTCGTTGGAAAAGTGGACGCCCTCGCACGGCGACAATTCGTCCAACGAAGAAACCCACTCGACCGGCCGACCAGCCAATATTCGCTGCTGCCTGGCTCGGAGCGGCGGAAATGGCTCGACGATCACGTAGCGAAGTCCGTCTGCATCTCCCGGCGGGATGGCATTTAGGATATCCCCGGCAAGGTGTCCGTCATGCGCCCCCTGCTCGATCACAAAAAAATCCCGGACGCCTCCCAACCGATCTCGCATTTCCAGAAACTGCCCCGCCAGCAACTCGCCATACATCGGACCGGTGCTCACATTCGTGACGAAGTCCCCCGATCGTCCGACCTCCGCCCGACCGGATGCGTAATAACCCTCGCGGGAGTCGTAGAGCGCGAGGTCCATGAATCGCGAAAACGTGATGCTGCCCTCAGCCCCAATCTCGGCAGCGATTCGCGCAGCGAGGTCGGCGTCAGGGCCGAGTGATTTCACGCACGTAAACGTTCATCTGCCCGTCGGTGCCGCCCCGTCGGATTTCCGTAATCTGGAACGGACGCCGGGCGTCGCGCGAGAATGTCGATCCCTCGGCTGGAGGCCGGGCTCCTGCGGGATACTCGACGATCACACGGAGGTTCGCCCCGTTGCCACCAAAACCCAGCGCATTCGCGATGGCTCCCTGGTTCCGGAGGACCGCACGGTTCGGACCCGAAGCTGTGACAACGAAACTCCCCTGAAGGTAAACCCGCTCCGCGGCCACATCTGCTCCCTCCATGTTCGACATTTCTTTTAGACCCAACAGGCGGCCTCGCGGCATCTGGCCCGGGGCATAAACCGGCCAACTGCCGGACGTGGCGGCTGCAATCGCGGCTGGCGACGGGCTTGGCTCTGGAGGTGCTGCAGCCGCGGCAGGTGTCGGAGATGACTCCGGTGCCGGCGGCGTGGATGCCACGGGATTCACTGGGATGGCCTGCCGGACAGGAGCATCCTCTGGCAAAACCGGAGCCGCCGGCGCGATGGGGATCGCAGGCTGAGTGGGAAGGTTCACTGCGACTGGGCGCTCGACGCGCATCAGACGGTTCTGCGCCGCTTCGGCTTGGGCAGCCGGCGCGTTCCCAAGTCCCGCACGCTGGCGGTAGGACGCGTGTTTTTGATCGGCAGCCCGGACGCGGGTCGTCGGAACAATCGGCAAGCCAGCCTTTACGTTCATTCGTTCCGGTGGTTCCAGCGTGAACGTGCCCGACGATGTCGTCGATTCGTAGCTCGGGTAGAGAATGGAAATGGCCGTCGCCTTTAATCGTCCGTCATCGAGCCGCGCGACGTGGATGAGGGCGGCTAATTCGTTTTCGCGCTTCAAATCAATATCGAGCCCGGTGAGAAGGGTCCGGTGCAGGGCAGGGACAACGCGCGCATCGGCCGTGAAGACTTGCTCAAGCATAACGTCCGGCGTGACTTTCGACTGCGCGAGGGCGACGACACCGGAGCCGAAAAAATCCTGCGAATTCAGTTCGTAGGAATCCAAGATGTTAAAAGTTCCCACGATGTAAGGAACGAGATCCGCCGAGAGCTTGTAATTGCGAAGATAGTTCCGGAGCAGCGCGTCGTTGGCTTTCTCAAGCTCGCGCGGGGTCATGCGGCCGAAGCGTTCCTTGATATCTGCGGCGCGGAGGAACTCGCCTCGCGGGGCCTCGGTGAGAATAAAGCGCTTCGGCGGATCGAGCTTCTTGAGCTTGGTCAGGATCCCGTAGCTGAACGACTTCTCGGGGTGGCCGAAAATGTAGAAACTCCCGATCCAACAACCGATTGCCACCCCGGAGAGGATGAGGATGACAATCGTCCAGACAAAAAGGTTTCCGTCGTGCGATGGCGCCTCGTCGGAGGCCCCCAAATTCCTATCATCGGGCCGACGGGGCATCGGTTTTTTTCGGCGCGGTGCACCCGACATGGCTAGGGTGGGACCGGCGCGCCCGGCTCGAACGATGTGCCGCATCCACAGGAACGAGCGGCTTGGGGGTTGATAATGCGAAAGCCAGCGCCGGAGAGACCGTCATCGTAGTCCAGCGTGCAGTGGTCCAAATACGACGCACTCTCGGGATCCACAAAAACCCGGGCCTCGCCCCTCGCGACAACAACATCGCCGGACTTTTCCGAGCCGAGACTCATTGCATATTGGAGCCCGGCGCATCCGCCTTTTTCGACCGCGAGCCGGAGTCCATCGCCGGAACGTTTTTCACGAACGAGGTCTATCAGGGCTGCCGCAGCGTTTTCAGTCACTTGGATCACGTTCTTTTCTTATGAACGAAACCGTGCGAAGTCAAATGGCATGGGAAAGATTCGTTTGCTTGCAGATGACGTCGCCAGCCAAGTTGCGGCCGGCGAAGTCGTCGAGCGCCCAGCCTCCGTCGTGAAGGAATTGGTGGAAAATGCCATCGACGCGGGCGCGCGCCGGATCACTGTGGACTTCGCGAGAGGCGGGTCCCAGCGGATTGTGGTCACCGATGACGGCTCGGGCATGGATCGCGAGGATGCCTTGCTCTGCCTGGAGCGACACGCCACGAGCAAAATCCGAAATGCGGAAGATCTGGCAACTGTCGGGACGATGGGATTCCGGGGCGAGGCGGTCCCGAGCATTGCAAGCGTCTCGAGATTCCGGCTCACAACGCGTCCGCACGGCACCGAGATTGGAACGGAAATTTTGATTTCTGGCGGGAAGATCGACTCGGTCTCGGACGCCGGGGCCGCCGAGGGAACGTCGATTGAGGTGGCGTCCCTGTTTTTTAATGTTCCGGCGCGGAGGAAATTCCTGCGGGGTGAGGAAACCGAGGCAGCGCACATCGTCCACCAAATGCAATCTTTGGCCATCGCCCACCCGGGCATTGCGGTCACCTTGCTGCGGGACGGGCGGTGCCTCTGGCAGGCTGCGGCAACAGACGATCTCGGGGTCCGCATCCGCGACCTGTTCGGCGCCGATTTTTTATCCCGTCTCCTGCCCCTCGATCCCCGCACCGAAAACGGCGTGACCCTTTCGGGCTTTCTCGCGCGTCCGGGGGAAGGCCGACCGGATCGGGACCAGCAGTTTGTGGTGCTCAATGGCCGCGTCATTCAGTGCCCAGCGATTTTCCAATCGCTCCGCGAGGCTTACTCGGAGTCGCTCCCGCGAGGTCGGCATCCGCTCGCCGTCCTCTGCGTTGCGATGGACCCGCTGGCTTTCGATTGTAACGTGCATCCGGCCAAGCGCGAAATCCGTCTCCACCGTCCGGACCTGATCCGGCAAGCAGTTTTTGAGGTGGCCCGTCAGCGGCTTGAGGACTTTAGGAAACCTGGAGCCGCTCCCCTCACGACGGCTGTGCGTGCCGAGCGAGTTGCCATTTCCCCCGAGCCGTCGATTCCTCAGCCGACTCCGTTCACCCCGACCCCGCAGCCCGAGCTCGTGGTGCCGTCCGATTCGTCGGAGATCGTGGAGGATGGATTCCGCATGCTCGGCGGTCTCGGGACCCATTGGATTCTGATGGAGAGTGCCGAAGGACTCGTGCTTCTGGATATCCGAGCCGCGTCTGAGAGGATTCTTTTTGAAACGCTCCGTCGGGAGGCTGCGACGGGATCGTCCCGATCTCAGCGCTTGCTGTTGCCCGATGTCGTCGAATTGACCGCGAAAGATTTTGTGTGGATCTCCGAGAACCTCGGCACCCTCGTGGCCGCTGGCTTTGAGCTGGAGCCTTTCGGCGGAACTTCGTTCAAAGTTGAGGCACTGCCCGCCTGCTTGGCTGATCGGGAGGCCCGCGGGGCCTTGCTAGACCTTTGCGAGATCCTCCGCACGTCCGGCGCACAAGGTCCCGGCCCGCAAATGCTGGATGTGCTGATTCGATCGGTTTGTCGCCTGGCCGCGCTCGATCGGTTCGATTACGAGGAAGGGCGAGCCCGCGCCCTCGTGAGCAAACTCCTTGCCTGCGAGCTGCCCTACGCCTGCCCTCAGGGTCGCCCGACAATGATCCAGTGGTCGTTCCCCGAGCTCGAACGAAAATTCGGGCGTGTGTGACCGCGGCATCGAATAAAATCTATTCGCACCCACGGCTCGCTTGGGCCAAACTTGACCGATGGACGAACAATTTCCGAAAGGCCATCTGGAGTCGCTGTGGGCACCATGGCGGGTCGAATATTTTCAGGCGGAGCACCGCACGGGTTGGGACTTCCTCGGCGAGGCGGCCCAGTCCGGAGACGACCGGGCGCACTTGGTGATCACGAGAAAAAAATCGGCCTTCCTCATCATGAACAAGTATCCGTATTCCGCCGGACACCTGATGGCCGTCCCGTATCGGAAGACTGCCAAGATGTCCGACCTGACCGACGACGAAGTGCTCGAACTCTGGCACCTTACGATCCACGCCCAACGTCTTCTCGAAAATGCCGTCCGCGCCCAAGGGTTCAATATTGGCTGGAACCTCGGGCGGGCATCCGGCGCTGGCGTCGATGACCACCTCCACATTCACATCGTGCCGAGATGGGTTGGTGATTCCAATTTTATCGCAGTCATCGGCGGCGCGAGGATCATCCCAGAGGGCCTTAATCCTCTTTACGACCGCTTGATGACAGTCCAAGCGGACTTGGCATGAATTTCTCATCACTCGGCAAACGCCTCTCCGGCGGGAGCGGAATCGAGACGCTGATGGATGACCTCGGTCACGCCCTCGCGGCGTCCAATTCCTCCATGCACATGCTCGGGGGAGGCAATCCCGCGCACATTCCTGAGATGGAAGCGGTCTGGGCCGCGCAGATGGCAGCGATCACGTCTGATCCTGCAAAGCTCCGCCGCACTCTGGCCATCTACGATCCACCGCGTGGAAATCCCGGCTGTATTGCCTCGCTGGCCGCACTCCTCCGGGACGAGCTCGGGTGGCCGGTCGGTCCTGAAAACATCGCCGTCACCCCCGGCGGCCAAACAGCGTTTTTTTTCCTCTTCAATCTCTTCGGCGGAAAACAGGCTGACGGAACGACCGGGCGCATCCTCTTCCCGCTCATGCCGGAATACATTGGCTACGCCAACCAATCGCTCGAGCCAGATGTCTTCACCTCGCTGCGCCCCCGGATCGAGGAGACCGCCCCGCACCGATTCAAATACCACATCGATTTTGAGAATCTCAACCCGGGCCCGGACGTCCGAGCGCTGTGCATTTCCCGACCGACAAACCCCAGCGGCAACCTGCTCTCGGATTCCGAGCTCGCCCGCCTTGCGGCTCTGGCTCAAGAACGCAGGATCCCATTGATCATTGACAATGCCTACGGCTGGCCGTTTCCGGGCATCGTCTTCGGCGAGGCCACACCGCCGTGGAACGATCAGACGATCCACGTGATGAGCCTCTCGAAATTCGGACTGCCGGGCACGCGCACGGCGTTCGTTGTCGCAGCGCCCGAGATCGCCTCAGCCGTCTCTTCGATGATGGCCGTGAGCGGTCTAGCAAATGGAAACTTCGGCCAGGCGATCGCTGGCCCGCTCATTGCGGACCGTTCGATTTTGACATTGAGCCGAGAGATTGTGCGTCCGTTTTACCTGCAGAAACGCGACCGCGCTCTCGAGGCCGTTGCCGAGTTTTTCCCTGACGACATTCCCTATGCCCTGCACGAATCCGGCGGCGCGATGTTCCTCTGGCTCTGGCTCCGCGGGTCGATGCGAACATCGCGGGCAATCTACGAATCGCTCAAGGCCCGCGGGGTCCTCGTCGTCCCCGGCGAATACTTCTTTTTTGGACTGCCCGACGACTGGTCACACCGCCACGAATGCCTCCGCATCTCGTTTGCAATGTCCGAGGATGACGTCCGCGCCGGCCTCCGCATCATCGCGGAAGAAATTTCACGAACCTGACATAAACCCCGCCGCTTGAAAAACCGACTGCGCGGACGGAGATCGGAGAAATGCCAGAAATTCCTCCCCCGCAGCCCGATGTCGCGACGCCACAATGACGGCGGCCGGATACTCGATTTTTGTATGCGAATCCGGCGGGGCGACCGCCACCGTCCGAACGGAGTGCGAGCCGAGGGCATCGCTGCCATAGACGATTCCCGCCTCGGCATTTCCGGATTCCACATAGACCAAAACTTGCCGGACATCTTTTGCAGAAACGAGTTTGTCTCTCACGGAGGAACTCATGTCGAAGTGATCGAAAACCTCGATGGCATAGGCCCCGGCAGGAACGCTCTTCGGTTCGCCAATGGCAATCGTCCGCACTCCGGCAAGTCCGGCAAAGCCGCTCAAATCCTTCTCGCTCGGCGACGCAATGAGGACCAGCGTATTCCCAGCCATGACGAACCGGCTTGCGGGATCGATTAGCCCAATTCTCTCCAACTCGTCCATGGGCGCCGCGGCGGCCGAGATAAAAATATCCACCGGTGCCCCGTTGACAACCTGCTGTTTTAAGGCTCCTGACGAGCCGAAGTTGTAAACGATCCGTGTTGACGGATGCAGTTTTTCGAATTCGCGCTGAATCTTTTCGAGCGGCCTCCGGAGGCTCGCGGCGGCCGAGATCGTCAGCGTGACAACGTCGGCGCCAGCGTTCTGAAATCCCAACAAGCCGACAACGCACCAGACCAGGAGTTTCACGGCGATGCCAGAAAGTCCGCAGTGCGGTCGAGCGTGCTGGTCTTCTCAGTGGTCAAACGGGCTCCGGCTTTCTCAAGCTCGGCGATATTGGCCTTCGAGAAATTGTGAGGGTCCGCGGAGGCCGGTGGCACCGTCGGATCCAAGCGGATATAGGCCGCGACAGGACCGCTGCCGAAGCGGTGGATGAGCGACGAAGTATGGCTCGTCGTAACGGCGGATCCGTCGATCGCGGACCCTACAAGTTGGTCGGGTGAGGCGACGGAATCCCACCCACCGGCCACGGCCGGGACATCGGTCGAAACCGTCCCCCCGCCGAGACTAATGACCACACATTGCCTCTGCGGAAATCGGAGGAGCGCCTCGCCAATCGCAATCAGCGTCGGGTTACCCGCATACGTCTGGGCGCTTGTGAACGTGAGGGTTTGTTCGCCACCGATATTCGTGATCCGCGACGGCGCGAAGACGGCTGGGTCACCGGTCGCGGCAATCACCGCATCTGCCAAAAAATAATCCCCGGCCTCAATCGCCGCCCGGCCCGGACCGTCGCCCGGAATCGTGCTTTTTCCCATATCACTCGCAAAGAAAAACGGTGAGCGTTGCTCCAGAGCGAATGCCGGAAGAATAATCGTCGTGAGAGCCTCCCCGGTCTGCACACCCGGCCCGAAGAGCTCGATCAAAACACGCTGACGCTCGCGGGTGAGAAATTTCGGTGCCGTGCGGCCTTCGAGCGAGAGGAGCGGATGAACGAGCGGTGCCGCATGCATCCTTGCAAGGAGACTCGGATACGCTTCCAGTAATTCCTGCGCCGTGAAGCGCGCTTTCCCCGCCTGTCCAGGCGCCGCCAAGGCTGCCACGATCAACCCGCCGCTCGATGTGCCAACCATCACATCGAACAATTGCCAAATCGGCTTGCCACTCCGAATTTCCATGTAAGCGAGACATTGCAGGGCCGGAATCATTCGAATCCCATGGCCGTCAAGAGACAGGACTTTGATGTAGTTCCCCGGAGAACGCGAACGGATCGCCGGCTCGCTGCCAGCCTCGCGCTTTTCCACCACGACGGACTTTTGCTGGTAACGTCCGTAGGCAAAAAGAACTACGGACACCGCGACGATGGCCACAAAAGCCGTCGAGATAATGCGCTGCGAGACCATGAATCCCCCTATCTCACTCGCTCTTGCCCGTCCGCGCAACCGGAAGTTTGTAGTTGTTTAGGAAAGTTGGCCCCGTCTCTGTCTTCAGGAACCTGCGGCAAACGGTCACCACGGAGGTCAAACTGATCGAATTGCAGAGGGACTCTCACCTCGATTCACGCTCTGAGACACTATCGGGACGAAAGGGCTTTCGATGGCGATTCGATCGGCCCCTCGCAAGAGCAGTGCAAAGCGGGAGATCATCGCACTCACAAATTACCGGGGCTGGCCGTCTGGAGTTTGGCATGATAAAGAGATTCAGAATGATCCGTTTGATTAAATTCCTCCCGGTGCTCTTGCTGATCGGCTGCGCTGGTCGGCCGCTTCCAAAATACGAAAAGCCGCTGAAGCGAGCGCCGGTGATGAAGGTGCGGACAACGGCCTATACCCACACGGAAGCCGACCATCGTCGCTACGGATCTCGCAATGCCCTCGGAACCTATCTCCAGACCGGGGACATCAACAGTGCCGCGGCGGACTGGTCGCGGTTCCCTGCAGGCACGGTCTTTCGTTTGGAGGCGACGGGTGAGCTTTTCGTGGTCGATGACTATGGCTGGGCACTCTCGGGAACGAACACTGTTGATCTCTACAAGCCATCAAGGGACTTGATGAACGAATGGGGCGTGAGACGTGTTACGATAGAGATCCTCCATTGGGGCGACTTCCGCGAGGGCTACAAAGTCCTCAAGCCGCGATCCAAGCACCGCCACGTCCGACGAATGCTGAAGCAGATCGAACAACGCGAACTTTGAGAAGCCTCGCCTCTCTTTATTTTTTCGGGGTCTCGGTCCTTTGCGCTCAACTGGAAGTCGAGCACAAGCTCACGGATATTCGCACGATCTACCCACCGCTCCTGCAGGAGATCCGATATGCAACGACGTATAACTTCACCGGATACACGCTCTATCCCTTCCCCGCCGCCTATGTTCATGCGGACCTGATAGCTCCCTTACAAAAGGTTCAAGAAGAGCTCGCCGCGGAAGGGCTTGGTCTGAAGATTTATGACGGATACCGCCCGCTCTCGGTTCAAGCAAAAATGTGGGAGATCCTCCCCGATGAACGCTATGTCTCCGATCCTGCGAAGAGCAAAGGCCGGCATACTCGTGGCGTCGCGGTCGATGTCACGCTGGTCGACCGCTATGGAAACGAACTCAAAATGCCGACGCCTTACGACGATTTCACCGAGCGCGCCCATCGGTTCTCCAACAAGTGGTCCGCAGAGGAACGTCGGAACAGCCTTAGGCTCGAAGCTGTGATGAAGAAGAATGGTTTCGCTCCGTTTCCGTTTGAATGGTGGCACTACGACTTCCGCGATTGGGATCGCTATCCGGCCCTCAACATCTCGTTTGAAGACCTCGCCCAAGGGCTAAAAACAACGGTTCCCGTGCCTTAGAGACCCTTGCTTCCCGCGCCTCACCGCCACTCGTGTTTCGGGTATTGTCGCTGGAGTTGCTGTTTGAGTTTCGGGTAGGCTTCGGTCCAGAAGTTCCGGAGACTTTTGGTGATTTGGACCGGGCGGTGATTCGGGGCGAGAATCTGGATGGTCAGGGGGAATCTGCCCATGGCGACCTTAATGTCGTCATTGACGCCGTAGAGGTCTTGGATTCGGGCAGCGAGAAAGGGTTCGGCACCACGAGCGTAAGTGATCTTTGCTCGGCGGCCACCGGGGAGCTCGATGCGCTCCGGCGCGTGCCGGTCCACGAGGTTCTGCTGGGCCGGGGTAAGGAGCGAGCGGGCGAGAGGAAGGATCGGCTTATCCTTAATGTCCCGATAGCAAACCGCACCTTCGCAAGCGAGCAGGATCATGTGGTAGCGCTCGTCGTCGTTGAGTTCAGGAATCCCTTGTTCCGGGGCGATGCGAGCAAGGAAATTCACCCGCTCGATCCACTGCTCTACGGCATCGTCCCACCCGTTGAGGCGGAGTTCTTTTTCCACCACGAGTTGCGCTAGGACATCGGCCGCTTGCGGGCAGGGTTCGGCATCGCGATCCTGAGTTTCGAGCACGAGATCGCGGAAAAACTTGGCACGGCGCATCACGACGCGATTCTGGCTTCCGTCGTATAGAAACTCTGTGGCGTCCGAAAAATCGGCGGGGAACATTTCTCGGAGCCATGACTCCTCGATCTCCGTGGCAAGGCTGAGAACGACTTGAGCATCCCCTCCCCGTCCCTCGATCTCTGCAATTTCGGAAACGACGAGGAACTTGCTGTTCTGCGCTACGCTCGCGCGCGCCAGGACACCCCGGCGTCCATGAACGATGTCGCATTGCAATGTGCCGCCGCTTTTCCGACGGGCGACTTGATCGGCAAAGCCGGCGAGGACGCATTTCGAGATTGCCGCGTCAGACGGGCGGCTGTCGGCGGGATCGAGGCCCTCAGCGTGGGCGATATCGAGAAATTGCCCGTAGAGCTTGCCGACTTGCCGTGCGGAATCGGCGTGAATCGCCAGCGCGCGACAATCGTTAGCGCGGAATTCCTTCGATTCTGCCCAGGCAAATACGCGCATCAATACGAGAAAATCCGAGATTCCAGCACCGAACATCTCGGCGCGCTCTTCTTCAATCCGCTTGTCAGCCCGGAGGAGCATGGAGCGGTTCTGCGTGATCGCCGCGATAAGGGCGGCCGCTCTCACGCAGCCCAGCTCTTGGCCGGCCAGAAACATTCTCGCGTAGCGTGGGTGGACAGGAAACCTCAACATCGCCCGCCCGAGGTCTGTGATCTGGCCGGTTTCGGCGTGGACAGCGCCGAGGTCGCGGAGGAGAGACTCTGCGCGGTCAAGAGCCTGATCGTCCGGCGGCTCGATCCATCGAAAACTCCGAAGCTCGGCAACTCCAGATGCTTTGAGGGTAAGCACGGTCTCCGCCATGTCGAGCCGCTTGACCTCCGGCAGTTCGCGTGGGGTCCGGCGCTCGTGATCGCGTTGCGTCCAAAGGCGAATGCAGATCCCCGGTGCCGTCCGCCCCGCGCGGCCCGCACGCTGGTCCGCCGAGGCACGGCTGATTTTTTCGATGAGAAGAGTATTGATGCCACGATGCGCATCGTAGCGAGCGACGCGGGCGAGGCCGGAGTCCACGACCAACGTCACGCCGTCGATGGTGAGCGACGTCTCGGCAACATTTGTCGAGACGATCACTTTGCGTCCGGCGGTGCGGTTGACGGCGCGATCTTGCTCAGAGGCTGGCAATTCGCCGTGGAGTGGGAGGACCTGACAACGCGAGCCAAGGCGCGCAGAGATCTCACGAATCGTTCGTTGGATTTCATACGCACCGGGCATGAAGACGAGGACATCGCCCTCGGTCCGCTCAAAATGGTCGGCAACGGCGTCGGCCGCCAGTTCCCATGGCGGGTCGTCTCGCGGCTCGTGGGCAAGTTGCTCGATTTCCACGGGGAATACCCTGCCGTCAGATTCCAGCGTCGGGCAGCCGCCGAGATAGGTGGAGACAGACTGCCCGTCGAGCGTCGCTGACATCACGACGATCTTGAGATCGGGGCGGGCGGATTCTTGAAGTTCGAGCGCTCTTGCGAGCGTGATGTCGCCGTAGAGGTGACGCTCATGGAATTCGTCAAAGATAATCGCGGAAACTCCCTTCAGATGGGCGTCGCCGAGCATCTGGCGGAGGAGGATGCCTTCGGTAACAAAGAGAATGCGGGTCTTCGCCGACGAGACATTGTCGAGGCGGATCTGATAACCGACTTCGCCTCCGAGCGACACTCCCCGCTCGGAGGCCACGCGGGACGCCAACATCCGCGCTGCGAGGCGGCGAGGCTGAAGGACTACACATCGGCCATCTCCAAGAAGCCCCCCGTCTAGAAGGATCTGCGGCACCTGAGTGGATTTGCCGGATCCCGTGGGAGCTTGCAGGACCAGGCGGTTGCCGAGTTGCAGGGTCTCGACAATCTCCTCGTCGAGATCATAGATCGGCAACGCAGTTTCCATCGGAGGGAAACTGACGCCGAACTCCCGGCGATTCAAACCGAATCCGCTATTGGATCATCCGCTCCAGCGACGGATCCGCCGGCGCCCCGTTGCTGATCGCTTTATTGTAGTGATCGCGGGCTAGTTCCTTCGAAGGCGGCTCACTTGTGGCGTAGAGAACGGCGAGATTGAAGTGGGCGTCCGCGTAGCTGCTCTTAATGGCGACGCTGGACTTGAGTTGCTCCTCCGCTTCGGATTTCAGGCCTTTCTCGCCAAGAGCCACACCGAGGTAGTTGTGGGCGACATGATCATTCTCGTCAGCCGCGATCGCCTCGCGAAGTGCCGCGATGGCATCGTCAAACCGGCCTTGCTTGCAATAGACGATTCCTAGATTTGTGGCAGCGAACGAATCTTGGGGATTGATCGTCACCGCTTTTCTTAGCGCGACTTCGGCCGCAGAGAGTTTACGAGACTGGATCTGGGTGACTCCGAGATTCGAAAGGGCAAAGTAGTTATCCGGCGCGGCCTCGACAATTTGTTGGTAGAGCTTTTCGGCGTCAGCGAAGCGTCCGAGATCAAAAAGCTTGCGTGCCTCTTCAACCATGTCGCGGGTCGGCTCCGGGAGCGACTCTGCACCCTGCGGGGCTGGCGCCGCCTCACCTGTCCCTGGCTTGGAAATAGCAACCGAGACATCGAGCGAGGAGGCATTTGGCTCGACCACGAGAGCGATCGGATCTCGGAACATCAGCGACTCGGCATCCGTCAGCTGAAACGCAGGCTTGGCGAGAATTCCTAGCTTTTCACCGATTTTGTCAGACTTGACCTGAAGGGCCTGGATTTCTTTTTCCAACTCGACGCGGGCAGCATCACGTTCGCCCTGTTCTTTGATCTGGCGGAGGATGATGCCTCGCAGGAGGTCATTCTCGACCATCACCCGCTTGTCGTCCGGGGATGGCGAAGGGTTCAGTTTCACCCGGGCAAGGTCGCCCGAAGCTTCATCGAGCTGCTTGGCGAGTGCTTTGATCTGGTCATCACGACTCGTAACCTGCGCATAGGCCTCGAGGAGGCGGTCGTTGAGTCCGTTGATTTCGCTTCGTAGAGCCTCCATCGCTTTGTCGTTCTCCTCCGGCTTCTTGAGAACCTCGGTGAGTTTCTGCTCCGTCTCCGCCAAGCGATCCGCGAGTTGCTTGTTCTCCGCGGTAAGCTTTTCGAGCACTGTCGAGTCGCTCGCTTTTTCGAGCTTGGTTTCGAGTTCTTTTTTCTCGGCCGTGAGACGCTCGATGGCCGCCGTGTTGTCCTTGATCCTTTTGGTTTTCGCAAGGGCTTCATCGCGCTGTTTGGCGACTTTGCTTCGATCCTCGTCGAGGGATTTGCGGGCCTGATCCGACGCCTCGATATACTTTGATGCCGATTCTAACTTTGTCAGGAGACGGTCGTTCTCTTCGAGGAGCACCTCGTTGTCGGCCTCGATACCTGCGATGCGGCTCGTGAGCTCGGCCACGCGGGGATCTTCCACTGGAACGGCTGGGGGTTTCGGGTTATCCTTAACGACATTTTCAAAAGCATCCTGTGCCTGAGCGAGCTGGGCTTTGAGCTCAACCACGGTGACTTTTGTGCGATCGATCTCAAACCGAGCGCTGGTCAGATCAGCTGCCTGACGAGCGAGCTTGTCCTTCAGACGCTCGTTTTCCTTGAGTGCCTCGGCGAGCTGTTTGCGTAATGCCGGGGAGTCGCCCGTCGAAGTCGGCGAGGCCGATGTCGGTCGTGAGGTGGTCCCTCGTCCGGGACTCAGCGGAGTGGTGGTATTGATCGCGGGAGGAGGAATATTCATCGGCGAGTCGGCAAGGGGCAGGGGTCCTTCGGGCCCTTCCTCCACCGGAGGCATCTTTCCAACCTCGGCCGTCAGGCGTTCAATATTTTCGCGCGTCTTTTTGAGACGATACTCCACAACGGGCGGCTGCCAGGTCGCATCCGCACGGACGATCTGTTCGAGAAGTTTCGCCGTATTCTCGTAGCGGGCCAAGGCCTCGCGGGGACTCCCGTCGCGCTCAAACTTCTCGCCCGCTTGAAAATCCTGATACGCCCGCAGAAATAAGTCGGACGGGTCCTGGGCGAACGCCGAGACGGCGAACGCGAGCAGGCCGCAGGCTGCTAGGACTTTGCGCCAGAGCTTTTTCATCAGACAAGTCGGACAGCATGCTTCAGATGAGCCGGGACATCAACTCGAAAACCATTGGCAAAAAAGAAGGCGTGACGGCTGCCAGCGAAGTCCGCAGAATTATCGGATGAAATACCCGCGTTCGCCGCATGATAAGGTTGGAGGCATCGTCTATTTCGGGCGAATGGTCGACAAAATCCGCCTCTTCTCTGCAGGCGAGCTCCACCCTGATCTTCACGCCAACCTCGGGACCGGCTTCGACGAACGCTGCGTCAATTTCCTCGGGGTCATTTACGAACCGTTGAGGGCTCGGGTCGAGTTGGGCCTGTCGGACCATGAAGCTCTGGAATGGTGCTTCGAAGAGGCCCGCCGCCCGTCCGAGGACCAGATCGAGATTTGGAACGAATTCATGCGCAAACGTGGATGGAACGATGAGGTAACCGAACTGCTGGTTCGCCGAAAAAAGGAGAGCGGGTTTGAGGGTCGTGACGATATTCAGACCTTGTTCCAATACATCGATGCCGACGAGGGGCGATTCTAGCACTCCCTGACAACCCCCCCACTTCGAATCTCATGAATCCCAAAAACCGCGTCATCAAATCTGCCGTCCCCGCCCGAGCCATTGTTGGGGCGGTGCTCATCGCCGCCTTCGTCGTTGGCTTTATCCTGATCGCGATCTGGCAGAGCGGCCGAGGAATTGTCGATGCGCGAATGCGTGGCACGGTTATCGCCAAGGAATTCCAACCCCTCGCCGAGCCCGAACGTCAGATCACGTTGAACCGCGACGGAGCAGTCAGTGCTACGAATGCCTCGGGCCAATTCCTCCTCACGGTGGAAGTCCCCCAGACCGACGGAACCAAGAAGACCTTCACCGTTTGGCTCAACGACAAAGCGCGATACGACGCGACAAAAATCGGTGACTCGTTCGATGTCGGCCCCTACGTTGTGCCGTAGGATTCGGCGCAGGTTGAAAACAAACTACCGCCCGTCGTTGAACGTTTTTCAACGGGTCGTGTCTCACTATCGACACCCATTTCGTCATTACAAAGTAAAGTCATACATATGAGCATCAATACATCGGAACTCACCCTGCAAGTCCAAGAAACCCGCCAGTGGGTCGAGCCACTCCTCAATGAAGTCGGAAAGGTCGTTGTCGGCCAAAAGAATCTTGTCCACCGTTTGCTGGTCGGCCTCCTCTCGAATGGCCACGTCTTGCTGGAAGGTGTTCCGGGCTTGGCCAAAACGCTCACCGTTCGCACGTTGGCCAGCTCGATCCAAACGGGATTCCAACGTCTGCAATTCACCCCGGACCTCCTCCCGGCGGACCTCATCGGCACCCTGATCTACAACCCTCGGGAAGGCGAGTTCACGACCAAGCTCGGCCCGATTTTTTCGAACCTCATTCTCGCGGATGAAATCAACCGCGCCCCGGCAAAAGTCCAAAGCGCCTTGCTCGAAGCCATGCAAGAACGCCAGGTCACGATCGGCGAGCAGACCTTCAAACTCCCCGATCCGTTCCTCGTTCTCGCCACACAGAACCCGATCGAACAAGAGGGCACCTACCAACTTCCCGAGGCTCAGCTGGACCGCTTCATGCTCAAGGTCCACGTCGGCTATCCGACCCGTGAAGAGGAACGTTCCATCCTCGATGCCATGTCCACCTCGGCTCCTCGCTTGGGAGTCGAAGCCATCGTCAGCGCAGATGACATCATCCGCGCCCGGGGAGTCGTGAATGACATCTATGTCGACGAGAGAGTTAAGGATTACATCGTCAATATCGTCTGGGCGACACGCGACCCCGCGGCGGCCAAATTGAAGCTCGATGGCATGATCCGCTACGGCGCATCTCCACGGGCGACGATCTTTCTGACGCTGGCGGCAAAGGCAAACGCCTTCATTGCTGGTCGCGGCTACGTCACCCCGCAAGACGTGAAAACGATGGGGCTCGACGTGCTTCGCCACCGCATCGGCGTGAGCTACGAAGCTGAAGCCGAGGCCGTCACAACGGAATCCATCATCGAGCAGATCTTCGCAGGCCTCCCTGTCCCATAAGAAGTGGGCTCGCTCCCGCAAGCCCCCGCCACGCCGAAATCCGCTCACAAGAATCCACCATTCATGGACCGTGACCCGAAAGAGATTCTAAAAAAGATCCGCCGCCTCGAGCTCCGCACCCGCCGGCTCGTGAACTCGACGTTCGCAGGCCAGTATCACAGCGTCTTCAAAGGCCGCGGGATGAACTTCGAAGAGGTCCGCGAATATGCGCCGGGCGACGAAATCCGTTCAATCGATTGGAATGTCACCGCTCGGATGAACACACCTTACGTAAAGAAATTCACTGAGGAGCGCGAGCTCACCGTCATGCTCCTTCTCGACGTCAGCGCTTCGGGAACATTCGGAAGCGTCGACCTGAGCAAGCGCGAGCTCGCCGCTGAGGTGGCCTCGATTTTGGCGTTCAGCGCGATCAACAACAACGACAAAGTCGGTCTCCTGCTTTTCAGCGACGACGTCGAACTTTTCATCCCGCCCAAAAAAGGCCGCCTTCATACCCTGCGCCTGATCCGCGAAATGCTCTACTTCGAGCCCAAGGGCCGCGGCACAAATCTCGCTGGAGCCCTCGACTATCTCAACCGCGTGACCGCCCGCCGCGCCGTCGTCTTCATGATCTCGGACTTCATCGCTCCGGAGTTTACGAAAGCCCTCACGGTCTCCAGCCGACGTCATGATCTCGTAGCCATGCCGGTCGAAGATCCCGGGGAATCCGAACTCCCGAATGTCGGCATCATTACCCTCGAAGACGCGGAGACCGGCGAGCAGATTGATATCAACACCGGCAGCCGGGCCATTCGTCGCGGGCTTGCCGACGCGGAAGAATCCCGGCGAAAATCGCTCGAGCGCCTATTCCGGAGCCGCCGGGTGGATATCGTTCCTCTTTCGACAACCGAGGATTACCTCATCGCCCTCCGGGCATTTTTCGTCCAGCGCGAACGGAGGATGGCAGCATGAACCAAGCCGCTCCGACCCCGATTCCAATCAACGACATTGTTGGACCGGTTTGGTTCCTGCCCTATCCGCCATGGATGATTGCGACCGCCGCCATCGTCCTCGTCCTCGTCGTCGGACTGCTCATCTGGGGCATCCGCTCACTTCTCCGCAGAAAACGTCCACCGACCGCGCAAGAGGTCGCGCTCGGCGCATTGGAAGAGCTCCGGCAGCGCATGGAAGGCGTCGAGCCCTACGCGTTCGGCATTTCCGTCTCTGACGCCATTCGCACATACATCCGCTCTCGCCACAATCTTGCCGCAACGACCCAAACGTCACTGGAATTCTTGAATGCCATTCGCGATAATCCGGCATTCTCCGCCAACGAAAAATCCGGACTCTCCGTTTTTCTTGAAGGCACAGATCTCTTGAAATTCGCACGTGCGGAAGCTGGCCAATCGGAAATGATTTCCCTTCTGGAGACCGCTGGGCGCCTGGTCCGCGGCGAGGTCCAGCCAGGTCAGAAGGCAAGGAATGATAAGTCATGACGCTCTTTGGTGTTACTTTCGTCTTCCCTTGGGCTCTTGCGTTCCTCCTCCTGATTCCCGTCCTAGCTCTCTTGCGGGGAAAAGTCGGAGGCACCGCGGCCGTAACATTTTCGAGCACAGGAGCCCTCGCACGACTCGGCCAGCGCAGACGATCCCGTGCCGGGGCGCTGCTCGCGGGACTGTCCTATCTCGCTCTCGCCGCAATGGTCATCGCATTTTCACGGCCGCAACTCGGCAGTGAGGTCACACGCATCCAAGCAAGTGGCGTGGATATCATCCTCACAATCGACGTTTCTCGCTCGATGTTAGCCGAGGACTTCTCCATCGGATCGCAGCGGGCCAACCGCTTGGAGGCCACGAAACGGGTGACGGAACAGTTTATCCGCCAACGCCCGAATGACAGGATCGGCATCATCGCCTTCGCGGGGCGGCCCTACCTCGTCAGCCCGCTCACCTTGGATCACGACTGGCTCATCAAGAACCTCGAACGCCTCCGGATCGGGCTCGTCGAGGATGGCACGGCCATCGGCTCGGCTATTGCCTCTGCATCGAATCGACTGAAGGACAAAGAAGCAAAAACGAAGCTCATTGTGTTGCTTACCGACGGCGATAACAACGCCGGAAAAGTCACTCCCCTCACCGCGGCCGAAGCGGCGAAAGCCCTCGGGATCCGCATTTACGCCATCGGGGCCGGCACCGAGGGAGAGGCCCCCTTTCCCTTCACGGATCCCTTTGGACGCACAGTTTACCAGAATGTCCCGGTCGAGTTCGACGAGACGATCCTTGAACAGATCGCCGAACTTACTGACGGACGCTTCTTCCGTGCCACCGACACCCGCTCGCTCACGACGATCTTTTCCGAGATCGACAAGCTGGAGAAATCTAAAGTCGAAATCGAAAAAGTCGCCCAATACCGGGACCTCTTTCCATGGTTTCTCATGGCAGCACTCGGCTTTCTCACTCTCGAAATTCTCCTTTCGCAAACCCTATGGAAACGACTTCCCTAACATTCGGTTCGCCAATCTGGCTCTGGGGTCTCGCCGCCGTGCCGCTCTTCGCGTTGCTTTACGCGTGGTCGCAGTTCCAAAGCCGGCGCTTGATCACGAAAGTCGTCGCTCCGCGCCTGTTAAACCAACTGGCCGGCTCCGTCAGCACCACCCGACGGATCGTTCGCGCTATCCTTGTCCTTTCCGCCTTTGCCCTCTTGCTCGCATCCCTCGCCCAACCACGCCGGGGATTTATCGAAACGGAAATCAAATCCAAAGGCCGCGACATCCTCATCGCGGTCGATACCTCACGCAGCATGATGGCGACCGATGTCGCGCCTAACCGACTCACCCGCGCCAAGCTTCTCACCCAAGACTTCATCCGACTCTTCCGCGGTGACCGGGTTGGCCTCATCGCATTTGCCGGATCTGCTTTTCTTCAAGCCCCCCTTACCCTCGACTACTCCGCTGTCGTGAACTCACTTGACGAACTCGATACCAACGTCATCCCCAAGGGCGGCACAAACATCGCCGCCGCGATCTCGACGGCTGAGGAGGCGTTTGGAAAAGCCGAGGGCCAAACCAGAGCCCTCATCGTCCTCACCGATGGCGAAGAACTCGATGCCGACGGGATCGCCGCTGCCAAACGCGCGAAGGATCTCGGAATTCGCATCTTTGCCGTTGGAATTGGCTCGCCAGAGGGTTCACTGATCCCGATTCGGACGGACGACGGACGACAGGACTTCGTCCGCGACCAAGGCGGCAAACCTGTTCAATCCAAACTCGACGAAACTCGTCTTTCGGAAATCGCCGCCGCCACCGGCGGGTTCTATATTCCGCTCGGTCCGGACTCGGCCAAGGAAATCTTCCAAAGGGGGATTGAACCGATGGACCAATCCGAAACCGGCCTCCTCGCATCCAGGCAGCCCTTGGAACAATATCAATGGCCGCTCGGCTTTTCCATCGCCTGCCTCATCCTCTGGCTCCTCCTCGGCGAGCGCCGAAGGGTCCGATCCGCCACCCGCGCTGTGCTCGCCTCCATCGCTCTTGCCTCTCCATCGGCTTTCGCTGCTGCCGACGGACTAGACGCTTACAAAAGCGGAAACTTCGAGAACGCCAAACAGGATTTTGAGAGCCGTCTCCAGCAAGTTCCAGATTCCCGCGAACTCCAATTCAATGCCGGAGCCGCAGCATACAAACTCGGTGACTTCCCGCAGGCGATCGCACACTTCACCGACGCCCTCCTAGCCGAAGATCAAAAACTCCGCGCCAATGCCTCCTACAACCTCGCCAACTCACTTGTCCGGCGCGGCGAGGCCGCCAAGGAGATTCCTGGGAAAAAAGCGGATTGGACAAGTGCAATCGAGCATTACAACGAAACCCTCAAACTGGATCCGAAAAACAAGCCAGCCGAAGAAAATCGAGACCTCGTAAAAAAACTCCTCGAAGAACTCGAGAAACAGGAACAACAGCAAGAGAAAGAGGAAGAAAAGAAGGACGATCAGAAGAAGGATGATCAAAAGCAGGATCAGAAAGATCAGAAGCAGGACCAGAAAGACCAACAGGACCAAAACAAGGATCAAAACAAAGATCAAAAGGACCAGAAGGATCAAAAAGGCGACAACGAGAAAAAGGACGGCGATCGGGGCGAGAAGGACCAAAAAGGCTCCAGCGGAGACAAAAAAGAAAAGGAGCAGAACCCCAAGCCGGGCGACGATCAGTCCGCTGCCCCAACCCCGACCCCGGGCGAAAAGAAAGAGGGGGATCTCAAGGCCAATAACCCCCAAGAGCAGCAACCAGCGAAACCGGACGAGCAAAAGCCAGGTGCCGCACCCGGAGAGGCCGGCGAAGAAGAAAAGGATGGCCAAATGAGCGCCGCGCAGGCACGTGGCCTACTCAACTCCTTGCGCTCGGAAGAAGAAAAAGTGAATCTCATCCAACAGCAAACCTCGCAAGACGTCAGACGCGACTGGTAGAAGTTTGAAACCAATGGGCTCTCCAATTTTCATAACCGACTGCTTCCCGCTTCCTTCGCGGGCGGCCACCTTGGGCCGGTCGTTCAAGGTGCTCGCGGTTGTTTTCTGCCTGTTGGCGCCCGCCCTCGGCGCCAGCGGCCAAGAAGTCGCCACCCAGATCACCTCATCGCAGACGCGAGTCGGCGAGCCAGTTCAACTCACAGTAACGGTCACTGGCGGCCGTCCGGCAAAAATGCCGCCGACAATTTCCGTGAAGGGCCTCCAGATCAATCTCGCGGGACAACGCAGTTCATCCTCCATGCAGCTCGGAAATGGCGGGTTCCAAATGAACACGACGACAACTTACATCTACCTCGTCGTCCCTCAGTTCGAAGGCGAGTTTACGATTCCCGCATTTGAGGTCACCGTGGACGGACGGGCTTTTCGAACCCAGCCGACCCGCCTGTCCGTTTCCGGCGGGGCAAGCGCCCCGCCTCCGCAGACGATCCCATCAATCCCGGGCCAGATTCCGCAGACAGGAGGCCAGGACGGAGCAACAACCCGCCCGTATTTTGCCGAACTTGTCATCTCCAAAAAGAAAGCCTATGTCGGCGAGGTCATTCCCGCCGAACTTCGCTTCTACTTCAACGCCCGCATCGGAGGCCAACTCGGTGATCGCCCAGCTTTCGGCGGTGAGGGATTCACCGTTCAGAAATTCTCGAACGCGACGAAGCGGGACCAAGTCATCGACGGAGAAAATTTCACGGTGTTCACATTTCAGACCTCCATCACACCAGCCAAAGCGGGAACACTCGAGATCCCCCCAGCGAAGTTGGAGACGCGCCTCCAGCTGCCGGGTAACGCTCCACAGGGAATCCCTGATATCTTTGGACAAATGCTCCCGCCGGGGATGTTTTCCGATACCCGGGAGGTCACTGTCGAGACGCGGGCCGCAAAAATCGAAGTGTCTCCGCTCCCTAAGGAGGGACGTCCGGACGACTTCTCCGGTGCCATCGGAAAATTCACACTCGATGCCGGCGTCACTCCGAAGAAGCCCGAACCCGGCGATCCTGTTGCCCTGACCGTTACCGTTGCGGGCCAAGGAAACTTCGAAGCGATGGGCCCGCCCGTTCTCACCGACGACCAAGATTGGCGGTCTTATCCACCATCAGACAAAATTACTAAATCGGACTCCATTGGCTACACAGCGGAAAGATCATTCGAGTTCGCCCTGATTGCCAGAAAGGACCAAACACAAACTCCGGGGATACGATTCTCCTACTTCGACCCGTCTACCAGCAAGTATGAGACGCTCGTCCAAGCCCCGCTCCCGGTCGACGCACGGGCCGGCACCTCAGCGCCAGCCGCCACAGCATCAACAACCGACTCTCCGCGCCCGAGCCCGAGTCCAAGCCCAACTGGCACTCCGGACATCGCCGTTATGGCTGGCGGCACGTCGAACTGGATCTCCGTCTTGCAGCGACGGGACTTCTGGATCGTTAATGCCGCGCTCGCGCTCACATGGTTTGCCGTGATGGCCATCCTCAGCTTCCGACGGTTTGCCTCATCTTCGGCAGGGGCCTTGGCGAATCGTCGGCGCCAGGCAAAATCTCTTCTGGCTGGCCTCCGCTCGGCAGATCCGAAATCCTTCGACGAAAACGCGGTCCGCTTCCTTTGCACGGCCCTCAATACCGACCCACTGAGCCTGCCAGCGCGGCTCGCTTCGATCGGGTTGCCGCAAGATGTTCACTCCAAGATTTCCGAAATCCTCGACCGTGATGCCGAGGCGAAATACGCCGCCGGGGCCGCCGTTCCGCCATCTTCAGAGGAGCGTGACGCAGCGATCGCGGCACTGGCCAAAGTCCCTTCCCATCATGGAAAATAACCTCCCCATCTTCCGCGGCTCATCGCGAATCTGGGCGTTCGCCCTCTTCACCATCGCGTGTTTGGCGTCAACCGGGGTTTCCCATGCCGATCCCTTCGAAGAAGCCCGCACACACTTTAACGACAGGGAATTTGAAAAAGCCGCAGCCCTGTTTGAGAAAGCTTCGTCCTCCTCATCCCCCTCGGCCGGCGTGTTCTTTGAGCTCGGCCGCACCTACTCCGAACTCGACAACGAGCCTCGCGCAGCCCTGAACTTCCGACGCGCCCTCCTCCTCGATCCACGTTTTGCTCCAGCCCGAGCCGCGCTCCAGAAATCCCTTACCGAACTCGGCATCAACCAGCCGCAGCCGGACTGGAAGCTCGCTATCGTCAGTCGCATCCCGATGGATCCTCTGGCCATCGCCGCCACATGCGCCTTCTGGCTGGCTGCCTTCCTGTTTCTGGCGTCCGCATTCTCCCAGCGCAAACGTCTCAAGCTGATCGCCGCATTCCTTGTTTGGATTATTGCTGGCGGCCTGTTCGCTGTCGTCTGGCTCTGCGATCCGCGCATCGCAGCTAGGGACGCTGCCATGGTGCTCACCAACGGCGGCACGTCCGTCCTCGCATCGCCGGCGGATCAATCGGAGAAAATTGCCTCCCTCCCACAGGGCACCGTCATCACGATTCTCTCCCAGCGCGGGCGTTGGTTCTATGCCAGCCTGCCGAGCGGCGCAAAAGGCTGGGTCCTCACGGAAGGCATCGTTCCGCTCATCCCCACCTCGTGAGATTTTTCCAGATCGGAGCGTCGGTCCTGCTGGCACCTCTGATCGCACTCGCCGCGCCGTGGCAGGAAGCTCTGACCAAGGACATTTCAGGTCCTACACCCGAAGTCCGCCCATTCCAAGCTGAGTTTCGCTTCGGGTGGTCGGAGATCGAGGCGGCTCGCTCCAGTGCCGCCATTCGCTACGAAGGAACCGATGTTCTTCTCGATGCATCCGGGGGAACAGCCGGTTTGGCCCGGCTCCTCTGGCATCTCGACTTCACTCATCATGCCCACGCCCGGCGGGAGGGATTTCAAACCATTGAGACCACGCAAACCGAATCCTATGCGAATCGAAATATCAATATTCACATGGTCGCCAGACCCGATGGCCTCTGGCGCCTCCGCGACACGGGCGGACCATCTCCCGCCCAGTGGAAAAAGGTAAATATCTCCCCCCTCCGCGACCTCTTCGCAGGCATGCTCTTCCTTCGCAGCCAGAAGCTTGATCCCGGGGATGAGATCCAGACCATCATCTACCCGGGAGACTCCCCGTTTCTCGTGAAACTTCGCGTCGTCGGCACGGAGGATATCACGGTTGCCGGTGCCGCCCGCCCGGCACTCAAGCTCGACCTCCGCCTCCAACGCATCAATCTCAAGAAGGGCTCGACGCTTGAGGAACACAGTAAGTTTCGGAGCGGGAGCATCTGGCTCTCGAATGATCCCGACCGCATACCCCTGCGAGCCGAAGTCGAGATCTTCATCGGATACGTCTTTGCTGAGCTGGTCGCGATCAAGTTCGACGCCGTCCCTCCGCGCTGACGATCTCAAGATTTTCCTCCCCGTCGGGCACATGGAATGCTTCATCTAGAGCCAATGACCCGTCTGAAATTTCGGCTTCCTGCCCTTCACTGGCAAATCCTCATCGCGATGCTCTTGGCGATCGCCGTCGGACTCTGGGCTCCACGCGAGATCGGTCCGGTCAAAATTGTCGCCGTCCTCGATTTTCTCGGAACCCTTTTTCTTCGCGCCCTCCAGATGCTCGTGGTTCCCCTCATCCTCACATCCGTCATCTCGTCGCTCGCCAAGGCCGCCGGAGGCAGCCACGCGGGACGCCTCGGGTGGAAAACGGCCCTCTACTACTGCTCGACCGGCCTGCTCGCCATCCTCACGGCTCTCATCGTGACAAATATCGTGAAGCCCGGCGCGGTGGCTCCGGAGGTTTCTGAAGCCCTCATTGCCGCCGCCAAGATCGACGCGAGCAGCACCGCGGCCCAGCTCAGTTCGCACGGCGCACCCGAGATGGCTGGGATTTTTTTACGGATGGTGCCCGAGAATGTCTTTGCAGCGTTTACCCGAAACGCCGACATGCTCTCGATTCTATTCTTCGCGATTCTCGTCGGCCTTTTCTCCGCACGCCTCCCCGAAAACCGCCGCCAGCCTTTTGCCGAATGGTGGGGCACGTTTTTTGATGTCATGATGGAGATTACTCATTGGGTCCTCCGTTTCGCTCCCATCGGGATCTTCGGACTCATTGGGGAAACGGTTCTGACAACGGGAGTCGCCTTCCTCGGGCCGGTTGCAAAATTCGCCTTCTGCGTCCTTATCGCTCTCTTCATTCACATGGCCCTCACCCTCAGCGTCGTGCTCCGACTTTTTGGATCCAGCCCCCGCGCCCACTTCAAAGCCATGAGCCCCGCATTGCTCACCGCGTTCAGTAGCGCTTCGTCGGCAGCGACACTTCCCGTCACGATGGACTGCCTAAAAAACCGAGGCGTCTCGGAACGCGTCCGAGGATTCTTCCTCCCGGTAGGAGCCAATATCAACACCGATGGCACGGCCCTCTACGAATGTGCCGCCGCCCTTTTTATTGCCCAGATCTACGGTATAGAAATCACCCCTGCCGTCCAGTTCACCGTCGTGCTCCTCGCCCTCCTCACATCAGTCGGTGTCGCCGGGGTGCCCGCTGCCAGCCTTGTCGCCATCGTCATCATTCTGAATGCCATTAACCTGCCACTGGAAGCGATCGGCCTCATCCTCGCGACTGACCGCATCCTCGACATGGCGCGCACCTCGGTCAACGTCTATGGCGACAGCGTCGGAGCCGTCGCCATCGCAAAATCCGAGGGCGAAACTCTCGTCGAACGTTAGCCCGTGTGATTGGTCTGGGTTAGATCAACTGGTGGCTCTCGGGCTGCATCACGACTTCGCTCAGAACCAAATGCGGCGGGGCATCAATGGCCTGCAAAATCAAGCCCGCGGCTGTTTCAACCGGAATCATCTTATCCCGCTGCACGGCCATTGAAATCTGATCCCAGAAGGGACTGTCCACTCCACCCAAATGGAATAAACAAAACCGAATGCCAGTCCGCTGATACTCTTGCGCGAAGCATTTGATCATCCCTGTCACGGCGTATTTGCTCGCGACATAAGCCGATGCGTTTCGCATCGGCGCACGCCCTAGGATTCCTGGGATCGTAACGAACAACCCGTGCTTATTTGCAGACATCACACGGCAGGCATCCCTCGCCAATAGGAATGTCGCTCGCGCGTTCACATTCATCACATGCGTGAACTCCGCATCAGTCGTATCGGCCGCAGACTTGATCAGTCCAACTCCCGCGCAATGGATCACAGCATCAAGACCACCCATCACAGAATTCGCCCGCTCGACCAGCTCCTCACTGGCACCCGGAGCCGTTAGATCCGAGGCAACCAACTCAGCCTCGAGCCCGAGATTCTTGAGTTTTTCCTGCGACCGCCCACTCAACGTCAGACGGATCCCACGCTGGGCCAGCTTGACCGCCACGGCAGCCCCAATTCCACTTGAGGCACCAGTAATCAGAATTTTCTCCATAAACAATCTACGCCCCCTGCAACCCGAAGGATCCTCAAAGTAAAGCCCACATCGTCATTGACCCCGAACCGGGGCTGAAGTCCGGCTGCTGCGCCACACGATGGACTTTGGCCCCGAGGGGGAGGCGGGACTGCACGACCTCCTCGAAGTCATCACGACTCCACCCGCGATAGTTCGTCGAGAAAAGAATCGCGCCGGATTTGTCGGTCGCCTCGGCAGCGAGCGCGACCAAATTCGGAAGATCTCTCACAATCTGGAATGTTTTCTTGCCCCCAGCCCGCCCAAATGTCGGCGGATCGACAATCACGCTATCAAAAACCTCTCCGCGCCTCACAAGCCTCCGCAGGTAGTCCGCAGCATCCTCAACAACAAAGCGATGGCCATCAAGGGCGATCCCGTTTAACTGGAAGTTTCGCCGCCCACGCTCCAACGCACCCTTCGAAACATCGACGCTCGTTGTCAGTGCTCCCGCTGCGGCACTCGCAACCGAAAATGCACACGTGTAGGAAAATAAATTCAACACCCTCCTCGGTCGCCGGCCGCGAAGAAATTCCCTGTTGCCGCGCTGATCGCAAAACAAGCCCGGCGAATAGCTCGCTGCCAAATCCACCTCATACTTCAGCCCCGACTCGCTGACGACCTCCAGCGAGCCCCCCCCCCGTTCTCCCCAGACTCTTTCGGGCTTGTCGGCCTCGCCCGGCACCCTCACGAGCCGCCTCCAAAAAATTCCGAAACATTCCCACCCCTCAAGTTCTGCAAAAGCGCGCGTTTCCGCCACGAGCCTATCGATCTCTCCACCCGTCGGGGCCGAAATCAGAGCCAATGACCCGAATCGCTCGACCGAGATATCGCCTGCCCCGTAAAGACGGAATGCCGTTGTCCCTGCAGCTTCGAGTCCGCTGAAAACGGACGCCTCGATCCATCCCGCCCTCACGCGACGTGGACAAATGGCGGCATCGGACAATCGAGAGTGTCAGCAATCGCTCGGAGCAGCTCGACCTGAGGATCATTCACATCGCCATCGCTCATCACCACCGCGCCGCAGGCTGTGAGGACTGTGCGCTTCACATCGGGCGAGGCTTCTGCAATCCGGTTCAAGGCCTCATCAAAAGCCGCAAGCTGGATCACCCCGGTCCGCTCCATCGGAAACGCGGAGGGTTTCACCAAGAGCTCAACAACCCCTTTTCGAAACGCCTCATCCTTATCTCCCGCCGACCCGGACTCAGCCGCAGCCAACGCAGATAAAAGAACGCCAACATCCGGAAGAATTGGCATGACCGACTTGAACTTCACCGCCGCGCCACTCTCATTCGAAAAATACAGGTCCAAATGCCTCACCAAGATCTTCTGCAACGTGTATTCAAAGAGGTGGATCTGGCCATCCGCATCCACAAATTTTTTCACCATCCCGCGAAATGTCTGATACTGGTCCGGCGAGAGATGCCGGAGCGTGGGAATCGCGAGATCAATCAATGCGATTTTTTGCGACGATGACAGCCCCGCATTCTGATCTGCCAACTTCAAAACTTCCCCCCTCGCTGCAGGCGCCACAAACTCAATCTGACGATCCCTCACCGTCGCATCCCCCGAGATCAAGAGGGAGAACACCGACGAGCACGCCCCGTGCAACTCGCGCACACACTGCCGGGTGGAATCCGGAATACTTTCCAGCAAAGCCGCCGCGGCCAGCATCTGCGGTTGTCCCGGCAGCAGGGCCTCTGCCAGTTTTCCACCAGCGCGAAAACTCCCCGGCGGAAGCTTGCGCGGACCGGGCACCTCGGCCGCCGCCTTCGCCGCCACAATGTCGAAGCCTGGCGCGATACGCTCGATCCGCTCCCCAATCGGCGGATGCGTCGCGAACAAGGCCAGCCACGAATCTCCCGTCCCACTTCCAAAAAACATATGGCTCGCCTCCTCCGCGCGCGGGCTCTGGAGGCTCGACGAAAACTTGCTGATCTTTGCCAACGCACCCGCCAAGCCCTCCGGATTCCGCGTGTATTGGACAGACGCGGCATCCGCCAGAAACTCTCTCTCCCGACTCACGGCCGCCTTGATCAATTTTCCAAAGACGACCCCGATCCAGCCGACCAGATAAAGAGCGAGTCCACCAACCAAGAACGCAAAACCCACCGAAGCCCCAGAGCGGCCGTCCCGCGAGCTCGATCCCCCACCCGAAAATGCCCCCATCCGCATCGCAAAGCCGCCAATCAGCGCTAAAAAAAGAATCCCATTCAACACCCCGATCAGCCGCAGGTTGAGCTTCATGTCCCCATGCAATATGTGGCTGAACTCATGGCCGATCACCCCCTGCAACTCATCGCGCGACAAGCGCTCGATGCAACCCCGCGTGACCCCGATGGCCGTATCGCCCGGACCGTGCCCGGCCGCAAAGGCATTGATCGTCGAATCCTCCAGCACAAAAAGCTCGGGCACCGGAACGCCGGAGGCCAAAGACATTTCCTCGACAACATTGATCAATCGTCGCTCCGAAGGCTCCGTAGAGTTCAGATCCACCGGCACCCCGCCCAGCATCGCCGCGACCGCCCGTCCGCCCTGCGACAACTCGATCGTTTTCACCAGACTGCCCAAAATCACCGCTGCGATCACCCCGACTGCGGTCATGCCGAAACCCTCCGCATCCCAAATCGAATACCCCAACACCAAAGAGAAAACCACATGCAACGCGACGATGATTCCCACCACCGCCAGCACAAAGTAGACGATCAGCAACGAAGTCCGCTTCTGCGCCTGCTCCTGCCGTTCGAAAAAATCCATTCCAAAAAACCTGCCCGATTCCCGCCGCCCCGTCAAAATCCATTCTGCCCGACACCGACGCTCCTCCACCAAAAACGACCCGGAGAATTATCCCCCGCTCAATTTCCAGTTTGACGAACCCGCCGCCAAAGGAGAGTATCCCCAACTCGACTTCACGCAGCCGTAGCTCAATTGGATAGAGCATCTGACTACGGATCAGAAGGTTTGGGGTTCAAATCCCTACGGCTGCACTTTCTCCATCAAGGAGTTACGCCTTCACCCCGCAGGCCCTTTGAGCCGGGCAGTATCAAAAACCCCCGATTTTTGATACTCCCAGTATCAAAAAATCGCCCTTTGCCCCGTTCCGGAAAAACCGGAACTACGATTGGGATGAAGGCCACTGAGACAAACATTTACCGCCACGAAAATGGAACGCTCGATTTCGTGGCCCGACGGAACGGAAAATTCCATGTCCGCTCGCCGGGCACACAGGACCTGGAAGAGGCCAGACGGTCACTGCGTGAAAAAGGCATGGAGTATTTCTTTTATTCCCGTCTTCAGAAACGCTCGGAAGCTCAGGAGGAGAGTGATCGGTCAGGAAAAAGAAGAAACCGGCAGTTGACCAAAACTTCCCCAGCCGCGCCTACGACTTCGGTGGAGGAAAGAAAACCCTCATCTGCATCAGTGGTGCAAACTACACCACAATTGGATCAAAACATATCACTTGAGGATCCTCTCAACAAACATGACTCCGAGCTGACGTTTACCAAACCCGGGACCCTCAAGATGATTCAAACCGCCCGGGCCGCCATTTCGCGTTTCTGCCCATCGCTGGAGGAGTTTTCCTGCATTGACATCTGGAAAGAATACCAAGCCTAGGGTCTGCGAAAAACTCCTCGTCGCGTGGGAGCAGCAACCAACCACCTTCTCTGGTATTTTCGATCGTTCATCCCGTGGGCCGTTGAGCAGAGCTACCTCCCCTCAGAACAATCCAAAAAACTCGAGAAGCTGGGGAAAACCCAGGTGGATTCACGTTTTATACGGATCACTGCCCCAGAGAAGCTCGAAGAGTTTTTGCAGATGGTGGAGTCGGAGGATCCTGACGGCGCCGCCTTCCTGCGCTTTCTGGCCTGCGCGGGAACTCGTCGCCGAAGCACTCCGGTCGAGCGGTCGGTGGTATGGTGTGACTTATCGGGAGGACCATTGTAGTGTCGTCGGCGCGCTGAACGAAATGGGCGCCCAGAATCTCTACCCCACCCCACTTTGGAAACCCGAACCATAGACACACACACAGCAGTTCCAATCGTCCAACGGGGATTTCAGGTTGACGGATCGTATTTGGAAAGCCGCCCCTACGGAGGAGGCCATATCAATGACACGTTTGTGGCAGTGTTCAGTCACTCGGGCCTGCGGACTCGGTATGTTTTCCAGCGAATCAACCACGAGATCTTCAAGAACCCAGTCGCGCTGATGGAAAATGTCGAACGAGTCACACAGGAGGCGCGTCGACGATTGGGAGAGGCGGGCGTGCCGGACGGATCCCGGCGGACGTTGACTGTGATTCCCTCGCGAGATGGAAAACCATATTACGTCGATCCAGAGGGAAATACTTGGCGGTGCTATTTGTTCATCGAGGGTGCCCGCACCTATGACATTATCCAAAATGAACGTCAGGCTTTTGAAGCGGCGCGGGCATTTGGAGAGTTCCAGAACCTTGTCGCAGAACTTCCCGGTGAGCGGCTGCACGAGACGATTCCGAATTTTCATCACACCCGATCCCGGTTCAATCGCCTCGCCGATGTGGTCGGGGAGAATCCCAGACGAAGACTCAAGGAGGTTGCGCCGGAGTGGGCATTCATTCAAGAACGCGAAGGTCTCGTCGATATCTTGCTCGACCTCGCTGGCACAGGGCAAATCCCCGAGCGAGTGACGCACAACGATACAAAACTAAATAATGTAATGATCGACGACGCCACCGAGGAGGGAATCTGTGTCATCGATCTCGACACGGTGATGCCGGGGCTGGCGCTCTACGATTTCGGCGATCTTGTGCGAACAGCCACGAGCCCGGCCGCCGAGGATGAAATCGACTTATCGAAGGTGCACATGCAAATGCCGATGTTTGCTGCCCTGGCGAGGGGCTACCTCTCCTCCGCAGGCAGCTTTCTCAATGAGACGGAAAAAGCCTACCTCGGTTTTTCTGGCAAATTGATCGCATTAGAGATCGGCATTCGGTTTTTGACCGACTATTTGGAAGGCGACGTGTATTTCAAAACAAAACGCCCCGGCCACAATCTTGACCGCTGCCGCACGCAGTTAGCCTTAGTGCATAGCATTGAGAGGCAAGAAGACGCCATGGCGGCTCTCATCGAGGATCTTAACCGATGAAGGTCGTTGTGACGGGCGGGGCAGGGTTCATTGGGAGTCATGTCGTGGAGTCCTATCACGACAAGGCGGAGGTCATCGTTCTCGATAGCCTGCGGACCGGTCACCTTCGCAACCTCGATGGCTTGAAATGCCAGTTTGTGGAGGGCTCGATCCTCGATCAAGATCTGGTCGCAGAGGTCGTCGCGGGAGCAGATTACATCTTTCATTTGGCGGCTATGGTGAGCGTGCCGGAATCCATGGCTAAGCCTGCCGAGACCCTTGATCTCAATGTGCGCGGCCTATTTAACGTTTTGGAAGCAGGGAAAAAGGCGGGCGTTAAGAAGCTTGTTTTCGCCAGTTCAGCTGCGGTCTATGGAGAAGAACCTGTGCAACCGAAAGTAGAAACGATGGCCCCCGATCCCCGGAGCCCGTATGCGATCACTAAGCTCGATGGCGAGTATTACTGCGGACTCTATGCGCGGGAAGGTTGGATGCCGACGGCTTGTCTCAGATTCTTCAATGTCTTCGGTCCGCGCCAGGATCCGAAAAGCGCCTACGCAGCCGCCGTGCCAATCTTCCTGCATCGCGCTCGCATGAACGAACCGATCACGATCTATGGCGATGGAGGACAGACACGCGATTTTGTGTTTGTGAAAGATATCGTCGGCGCTCTGGCGTTTGCTGCGGAGAGGCCGGAGATCCAAGGGGTCTTTAATGTCGGCTATGGCCACGCCATCACCATCGCAGAGCTCGTCAAAGAAGTCCTCTCCTTGACAGGATCCCACTCCACAATTTGTCACGAACCGGTCAGACCGGGTGATATCCGCCACTCCACGTCGGATCCCAGAAAACTTCAAGAGGCCGGATGGGCACCGCAATTCGATGTTCCCTCGGGACTGAGACAACTCATCGATGACATTGGGTGGAATACAACGATTTGAGGCCACACAGTTCGCTTGGCCACCTGGGCCCGAGCGAGTGTGTGCGAAAGAACCGATCTGACGGAGGCTTCGTGCCCCCGGAACCACACGCCGCTCGACTCGTAGGACTCGTCTTTAGCGCCAGCACGACATAGCGCCTTTTCATTCGAGTCAGTTTGGCGTCCCTGCCGATTTTTGTTTTTCCTTGTCAGCGGTCGGCGGCTGTGGCAACTTTCCGCCCTCAAACACAAAAAAGAAAAAATGGCAAAGGCAGCAACTACTGTGGATTCGCTTCGAATTCACGAAAAAGACACCGGCAGCGCAGACGTTCAAGTCGCCCTGTTGACGAAACGCATTACCGAACTCACCGAGCACCTCAAAGCTAACGCGAAGGATCATTCCTCGCGCCGCGGTTTGCTCAAAATGGTCGCCAATCGGCGCACACTCCTCGATTACCTCAAGCGGACAGCATCGGACCGCTACGCAAACGTTCTCGAGAAACTCCAACTGCGCAAGTAGCGCAAAATCCACCACGGAAGGCCCCGGGGATCACGCTCCGGGGCGTTTTCGTATTCCCCGGCTCCGGAATTTTCGGCGCCTAATCAAATCGCATCTCTAAAAACTATGACTCACTCTGTTACCGCCCAAGTCGGGCAAACCTCCCTCACGATCGAATCCGGAAAAATGGCAAAGCTCGCCGACGGCGCCGTCACCTTGCGCTCGGGCGATACCATCGTCCTCGTCACAGCCGTCTCGGCGACAACAATCAAGGAGGGCCAGGACTGGTTCCCTCTCACCGTTGAATACAAAGAAAAGGCCGCAGCCGTCGGAAAGTTCCCCGGGGGATACTTCAAACGTGAGGGCCGCCCTTCGGAAAAAGAAATCTTGGTCTGCCGCATGACGGATCGTCCCTTGCGCCCGCTATTTCCCAAGGGTTATCTCTACGACACGCAGATCATCACGCTCCTCCTGAGCGCCGACGGACAGAACGATCCGGATATTCTCTCGATCAACGGGGCCTCCGCGGCTCTCGCCGTTTCCGACATTCCCTTCGCTGGCCCCATCGGAGCCGTGCGCGTGGGACGGGTCAACGGAGCGTTTATCGCGAACCCCACCCACGACCAACGCGAGCACAGCGACTTGGATTTGATCTACGTCGGTGATGGGGAGAAAGTCATCATGATTGAGGGCGCTGGCGAGGAGATCCCCGAGGATCAATTCCTTGCCGCTCTCGATTTTGCCCGTGAGAACGTCCTCGTTCTCGTGAACGCCCAGAAAGAACTCGCCGCCAAAGTTGGAAAAGCCAAGCGCGTCGTTGATCTCTTCCAAGTGGACGACTCGATCCTCGAAATCGCTTACCAAGTCGCTGGAGACCGGATCGAGTCCGCACTCTACACTCCGAGCAAAGTCGCCCGTGGAAAAGCCGTCGGCGCGCTCCGTAAGGAAGTCGAAGCGGCTGTGCTGGAAAAATTCCCTGCCGCATCGAAGTTCGACATCTCTCAGGCGTTTGATTACCTCCAGAAGAAGGCATTTCGCGTCAGCATTCTCGATCGCAAGCAGCGGTGCGACGGTCGCGGCCTGCATGACATTCGCGCGCTTTCCGGTGAAGTCGGTCTTCTTCCTCGCTCGCACGGATCGGCCCTCTTCGCCCGCGGAGAGACTCAAGCTCTCGGCATCACGACGCTGGCGCCCGCTGATGAGGCCCAAAGCATCGATGCTTACGGTGGAGGAGTTGATTCCAAGAGCTTCATCCTGCATTACAACTTCCCGCCATTCAGCGTTGGGGAGACCGGTCGATTTGGTGGCCAGAACCGCCGCGAGATCGGCCACGGCGCGCTTGCAGAGCGATCCATCGCCCCGGTTGTGCCTGACGAGAAAGACTTCCCTTACGCAATCCGCGTTTCCAGTGAGGTCATGGAGTCCAATGGCTCGACCTCGATGGCAACCGTCTGCGCCGGAGTTCTTTCGCTCCTCGATGCTGGTGTGCCGCTCAAGCGTCCCGTAGCCGGAATTTCCGTCGGTCTCGTGACCGAATACGACGGCGACGCCTTGAAGCGCTACACCACGCTCACGGATATCATCGGCAGCGAGGATCACTTTGGGGACATGGATTTCAAGCTCTGCGGCACGTCCGTCGGAGTGACGGGATTCCAACTCGACCTCAAACTCGCCGGCGTTTCCCACGAGATCATGGCAGAAGCGGTTGCCGAGGCCACCGAGGCCCGGACGAAGATCCTCAGCGTGATGGACGGGATTCTTTCCGGACACCGCACCGAGATGAGCCCTTACGCACCTCGGATCGAGACGATCCGCATCAACCCTGAAAAAATCGGCCTCATCATCGGGCCAGGGGGCAAGACCATCAAGGGAATCGTCGCCGAGACAGGTGCCGAGATCAATATCGAGGACGACGGTGCCGTTCACATCTACTCCAGCAATGGCGACAGCCTCAAACGCGCCAAGGAAATCATCCTCGGCATGACGAAGGAAATTGGAGTCGGCGAAATCTACCAAGGCACCGTTGTGTCGATCAAAGAATTCGGCGCTTTCGTCGAGGTCCTTCCCGGCAAAGATGGCCTGGTTCATATTTCCGAACTCGCTGACTTCCGCGTCAACAAGGTCGAGGACGTCGTGAAGAATGGTGACTCCGTCTGGGTCAAATGTATTGGAGTTGACGACAAGGGACGCGTCAAACTGAGCCGAAAAGCCGCGATGAAAGATCGCGACGAGGCCGCAGCCGCTCAAGGCTGATTACGGGTTTCCCTCCCGCAGAGAAAGCCCGGATGCTGCAAGGCCGGCAGATACCTTGCGTCTAACCCTTCAGCGCGCCGCTGGAAAGACCTCGAACGAAGAGCTTCATGGTGAAAACGAAAATGATGATGAGCGGCAGGCTCGCAATGAAAAATGCGGCCATCACCCGGCCCCATTGCTTCACGTATTCGCCATCTAGGTAGATCAGACCCACGCCAATCGTGAAAAGTTCTGGATCGCGCAAGACGACGAGCGGCATGAGGAAATCATTCCACGAACCGAGAAACTGAAGGATTGCCAACGTGCCGATAATCGGGCCGCTCATGGGAATCACCACGTGCCACAGTTGCTTAAAGTGAGAGGCGCCGTCCATCTCCGCCGCCTCAAAGAGATCCTTGGGAAGATCCTCAATAAAGTTTCGCAGTACATAGATACAAAAGACCTGGCCGCCGGAGATCCCAAGAATGATCAGCGCCCAGAGCGTATTGAGAAGGTTGAAGGACTGGAGGAGAGCGAAAAGCGTCACAATATTCGCGACACCCGGCAGGAGCATCAGGAGCAAGAAGGCCGCCCACAACACGTTCCCGCCCGGCATCTTGTAGCGGGCGAAAAAGTAAGCGCCGAGCAACGCAGAGAAGAGGACTCCGGCCGTGGATGTTACCGACACGACGACGCTGTTCGAGACAAACGGGAGGATGATCTGGAGCGCCTCGGCGTAGTTCTGCCAGACCCAATCTTTAGGTAACGCCGGCAGCCAGGTATTCTCGAAGAACATCTTATTATTCTTCAGGCTGATCTGAATCATCATGTAGAACGGCAAAAGCTCGAGTCCGAGCACGAGCCAGATCAAGACGTGCTTCGGGAGGTCGGAGGCTTTTCGGCCGACGGAGACAGTGGAGGCATTCATTTTTCGACCCTCACAAATTTGTTGTTGATCCAAGTAAGCCCGAGAATAAAGACGAAGAGAAAGAGGCCAAGCGCACACGCGTAGCCGAATTCGCCCGCAATAAATGCCCGGTTAAACATCCAGAGCCCCGGCACCATGCCGCGGCCTCCGGCCCCACCGTTCTCACCAAGCAGCAAAAACTGGAGTCCATATCCCTGCAGGGTGCCGATGATCAGCAACACGAGCATGAGGCGGACTTGCGTCATGATGAGCGGAAACTCAATGTGGAGGAATTTCTGAAATGGAGTCACTCCGTCGAGATCGGCCGCCTCATAGACTTCGGTGCCGATCGATTGCAGTCCCGCAAGAAAAATCAAAACCCCGACGGCCCCAACCCACGGAAATCCCCAAATTATCAGCGCCGGGATGATCAGCGCCGGCTCGCCGAGCCATGCGGTGGGAACTCCCTCGAAGAAAACTCCCCAACCAAAGACTTGATCCATCTGGACGAGAAGCGTCTTGAACCCGCTCTGGTCGAGGGCCGCATTGAGAACACCGAGGTTCGGATCGAAGAAAAATTTCCAGATAAAGAGAGTGACCAAGCTCGGCACAATCATGGGAAGGACAAGAATCACACGATACCAATACTGCCAGCGATCGCTTTTCAGGCGGTGAATGAGGACCGCCAGAAAGATCGAGGGGACCATTTTGAAGACGTTCGCGATGACCAAGATCCCGATCGTGATGAACGAGGACCAGAAGACGCGATCCGCCAGAATATCGCTGAAATTTTTCAGCCCAATAAACTCTTTGGCATCCCCTCCCCCCCATCGGAAAAAACTGTGGTAGATGGCACTGATCGTTGGGTAGTAGGCAAAGACGGCGATCAGAAGCACCGAGGGAACGACAAAGAGGTAGAGCTTCCATTCGAGCAGGGCTTTTTTCTGGGAAATCGGGAGTGCCATGGTGCCGTCTAGGGTTCCTTGTTTTGAGCTGCGTCATTGGCCCGAAGCGCGGCCTCGGCCATATAGTTCCCGCGCTCCGCAAGGCTCTCGGCTTGGAGTGCCTTGTCGAATTTTTCAGCCAGTTTGAAATCCGTCGGAGCCTTGGCACGTTGGACGACCAGAGAGGCCAAGACCGTATCACGCCTTTTGGAATTCATGTGGGTGGAGAGGAGCGATCGGCGGAGATCGGACGCCTGAGCATCAAGAAGATTTTTGGAGAGGGATTTGGCGAACTTTTCGGGGGATCCCTCTTGGCCGAAGAGATCGTTGATGCTCGTGCCATAAACACGCATCGCGTCGGGCTGTGTCGCCAAGGCAAAGCCAGGCGTCGCGCCTTTCGTAATCGGCAAGAACGGCTCAGCATCCGGGTGAGGAGGAACCCCCAATACCGACGGAACCCAGCGGCTGACGTCTGTCCAAATCTTGTTCGCCGGTTGGCTCCCGAGAAAGCGCAAGAAGTCCTTGGCGATTTCAGGGTGCTTCGAAGCACGGGTGAGTCCGAAGCTCACTGCAGCGAGCGAACCTGCCTCTGAGACACCTCCTTTAGTAAACTTTCCGAAGTCTGGATCATCGGTCGTTGGGAAGGGAATCGGGCTCACCCCGACTCGAAACGGAGCCTGTGAGCGAATGCTCGTAGCGTCCCAACTCCCCGAACAAATCATCAGGGCGCGCCCTTGAACAAAATAGAACGTGGCATCATCTCGCTGCAATTGCATGAACCCCGGCTGCATGAATTGGGCGACCTCGCGCATGAGACGCATGCCCGAGAGAATGGCTGGAGATTCCGGGCTCCACTTCCCATCGGCATACCATTCGAGGGTGCTGATGGGATCCCGCATGAGGCCGCCGGCTGGACTCAGTTCCTCCATCAGAAGCTGCGTTTGAGATTCAAACAGCAAATTCATCAGCTGGGGACCGTTGTATCTTGATCCAGCGATGGGAACGAGAGCACGTCCGGTGGACTTTCCGAAATCGACGGCTTGGCGACAGAGGGCGATGAACTCACGGAATGTCGTTGGCAGCTGCTCGCTCCCCGTGATCTTTCGAAGGAGGTCGAGGTTGTAATACATCCTGATCGAGGTGCCACTCAAAGGCACGCCGTAGTATTCGAGGAGGTTCTCGTTGTATCCGCCCAGCATCCCATCGAAGAAAGTCTCCTGCATCGGAACCTTCTCGAGGGCCGTTCCCTTGTTGTAAGGATTCGGGCTCTCGACCAAGGTCGTGATGGGGTCGAAAAAGCGCGCCAATCGTTCGTCACTGATGCCGATTCCGATCTGGATGATATCTGGCGCGGTGCCACCAACGAGCTGCGTGATCAGCCAGTTCGTGTAGATCCTTTCCGGGATCGGGATCTGCTGAATGCGGACGTTCGGGTGCATCGCCTCGTATTCTTGCCCAAGCCTGTCCAGAGCCTCGCGCACTCCTCCTTCGAGTTGCCAGTGAGCGATGCGGATCGTTTCGACATCACGTCCGTCGGCGGTCTGAGATTTTGGCCAGGCGATTCGCCCGAGCGAAACGACAAAACAAATCGCCAGCAAGCTCAGCCCGATCATGTTGAGGATCCGTTCTTTCATGGTGCAGGCGACTCGCTGGCTTCGATCTCTGCGAGATGCTCGGCCAGAGTATGGGAACGCACGTCTCGTTCGTATTTCTTCAGAAACTTTCGGTAATATTCGGCTGCGATTTCCTTTTTGCCTGAGAGCCGAGCAGCCTCCGCGATCGTTATCCAAGCACCGCGTTCGCTGAGGGGGCTCGTGATTCCCTCCGCATCGGCCGCGAGCAATTCCTCGAGCCCAGCCGATAGGTCTCCGGCTTTGACGAGAGCGAGCCCGAGATTCAGATGAAAATCTCGGCGTCCCTCCCTCGTCTGCAGATTCTCCGCGAGGGACCTGGCCGCCAGAAGGACCTCTTGCCGCTTCGCGGGGTCACGCTCGGAGGCTTCTTCGATGAGTGCCAACCGAACAGCACTCCCCTCGACGAGTGGATTTCCCGTGTTCTTTTTCAGAAGTTCTCTGTAGGCAACCTTCGCCCGATCGATTTGAGGCGGTGAAGTGTAATCCTCCCAAATGCGGGCGAGGTAGTAGCTCGCCAAGTATCCGTAGAGATCGTCTTCCTCGGCCAGCGCTGCAAACATTTTCTCGGCACGCGTGATGTTACCGGGAGTGCGTGGCTGCACATTGAGAAGCGTGACAGCTTCACCGAATCCCCGCTCGCGCTCATCGACTCCGCGTTGGCCTTTCAACTTCTTGAATGCGGTGTGCGCCTCATTGAACAAGTTCACTTCCGCCTGCTCCCATGCGGTTTCCATCGAGACCGGGTTCGCCGCACGGGAGGAATCGAGGAATGCGCTGCCGACAACTAGAAACCAGACCGCGAGCGGTGCGAGGGAACGAGTCGGCATGGACGTGGGTGAACTCATGTCGGGACGCTGTGTTACCCAAACAATTTCTTACCGGACAGCGGAATCAACCAGAAACCGTCCGATCGCACGCGAGGCAGATGGTTTCTTTAGGCTCGCAAGATTGTTGCGCCATGCCTGCCACAAAGAGCCGTTGTTGGCGAAAGCACCGAGAAGGAGGTGGCAAACCTGCAAAGGGTGACCAGACGCCAGCGCGCCGATCCCGCTTTGTTGAATGAGGACGATGTTCCCCTCCTCTTGCCCTGGCACCACATGGCTGACGAGAAATGGGATCTGCGCGGCGATGGCTTCCTGCACGGTCGCGCCACCGGCTTTTCCAATGAACACATGGTGCGACGCCATCAGCTCTGGGATTTGGTCGGTCCATCCGGTGAGCGTTCCCCGGCGGGGCAGGCCAGCTTGTTGCAGGGTTTTCAGGATTCGCTTCCTTCGTCCTGTCACGACATCGACCGTGACATTCTCAAGGTCGGCCAGACCTTCAAGAGTCTCAAGAATCCTCGCCGACGGACCGCCTGGGAAAAACAGGACTTTCCATTGCCCGTCGGCGGGCGGCTCTACCGGCGAAAGTTTTTCAAATGCCAGCCCGACGGGAAATCCGAGCACATGAATGCGTTCGCGAGGCACCCCGTCCCCTGCGAGGACAAGCGCCGTTTGCTCATCGGGAACAATCGACCCATCGCACGGGCACCGATACCATGCCGAGTTGATCTGGGTAGAATCGGTGATGACCGTATAAAATGGGACCGTGACCGCAGGATCGAGCTTCCGGATTTTCGCCATCAGAAATGAGAAGACCGGATACGTCGAAGCGATGACATGCGGTTGAAACTCCGCAATCAATCCCCGCACGGCTGCCGTCAACTCCGCGAGCATCGGTCCCATTCCCTCGACCACGCCACGCCGACTGAGAAGCTCGAAGACAACTTTCCACGCGCGGGGGTATTTATTGATCGCCATCGTGTATCCGCTCTGCATGAGGCGATTGATAAACGGGTTCGTGCGAGTGTAGGGGTCTGCAACCAAAACTTCGCAGGCCTCCCCAAGTTCGGCGCAAATCGCGTCTCGGATATTTCTCGCCGCCGTATTGTGACCTTCGCCCATGCTGGCGGTCAGGATCAGAACTCTAAGGGGCGGGGAGGATGGGCTCACAGCGAAAGAGTAAGAAGTTGGCGGAACAACGGATTCAAATCAAGTCGTTGCGAGATTCATGAGCCGCTTGGAAACGTGTTCGAAGGACAAATGCTGTTGAGCGCGCGCCTGCGAGTCTTCAACCGCGACTCTCCAAGCGTCGTCATCCCGCAGCAGCTCGCGAGCGATCAGCAGGGCGGCGTCCGGCGTTGTGTTCGCCGCCCTGCCAAAAGCCACGCGATCGACCTCCCCGTTGCCGCCCACGCACGGCATCCGGCAGAGGAGGGCATCGCCGGCGACCTGGCCGGGGACATGACTGCCGTCGAGTTGCCAGACAATCCTGTGGAGCGCCATCATCCGGAGATAATCGGCGTAGGGCAGCGGGGCTTCGATCAGGAACAGGAGTGGATTTTTCTTTCGAAGACTTTTCAGAATCATCCCACCCCGTCGGCCTTCGCAATTCAGCACCGCGAGCGGGCAGTCGAATTCGCGGGAGATTTCGTTGGCAAGGACGACAGCAGCCAGGTGATTCCGGCTCGGGACGGAGAACTCGCGTGTGCCAACAAAAATGCCGCGGCGCTTCTCGAGTGGCACTCCGAAGTTCCATGCGGGAAAGTCAACTGGGTAAGGCGTCGGAATATGATGAACTAACGGACACCCACACGCCGTCAACAAGGCCACCAGCTCCGCCGTTGTTGCGAGGCCACCGCGCGATGACGAGCAGAGCTCGGAGAAGAGCTCGAGCCGCGTCACGTCGCCCAAGAGATCTGCGATCTGGTGGGAGCCGGATTCCTTGCAGGTGACCAGAACCGTTGTTCCCCCGGCGCGAAGGATCCGAGAGGCGTCGAGGGCCTGCCGAAGGTTTCGCTTGCGAAGGAGAAGGAGGACGGTGGCTGTCCCAGCCGGGACCGAGCGGACGCTCCGGAAAAAACCTCCTCCAGAACACGCTGCAAAGGCGTGGAAGTTCACCGGGGCATGTCGGGGGAGATCCGGAGTCCCCACGCCGCCCGAGAAATCGACGTCTGGGTCGCGCCCGCCGGGATTGAGAACAGCAAACCTCACGCCGACTTCGCTTTCTCCCAGATCCGGTCCAGTTCTTCCAGCGAGGCTTCCTCGACCTTCCTTCCATCCCGCGCGAGTTCGCTCTCAATGAATTGGAATCTTCCGATGAAGCGGTTTGTTGCGCCAGCCAGCGCGGTTTCGGCATCGACTCCGAGCTTTCTGGCGAGATTCACAGCCGTGAAGAGCAAATCTCCAATCTCGGCCTCGATGCGGCTCTCCGTTCCGGATGCCATCGCCTCCCGAATCTCGGAAACTTCCTCCCCGATCTTACCGAAAACCGGTTCCGCCTCGGGCCAGTCGAACCCGACCCGCGCCGCCTTCTTCTGTGCATTCTGCGCGCGGAGCAACGACGGGAAGGTTTTTGGGAGTCCGTCCAGCAAGCTGCCGGAGCCACCTTTTTCCTCACGCTTGATCTGTTCCCATTGCCTCAGAACATCGGACGACGTCTCGGCGAGCTGACCTCCAAAAACGTGCGGGTGGCGCCGGATCATCTTCTCGCAAATTCCGGCAGCGACTTCCTCCAGGGTAAAAACCCCTCGCTCATCAGCCATTTGCGCCTGCATCACGACATGGAGCAGCAAGTCGCCAAGCTCCTCGCGCAGATTCCTATCATCGGAGCGCTCGATCGCGTCAATGACCTCGTAGCATTCTTCGACCAGTGCTCCACGGAGGCTCTCATGCGTCTGCTCGCGATCCCACGGGCATCCCCCTGGCGCACGGAGCGCCGCGACGATTTGGCGGAGTTGGGTGATCCCGGTCGACAGCGCAGCAGGCTCGATTTCTTCCGTCATGCGCTCAGCGGGTTTTCTCTTCGGCCAGAAGTTCCGCCCGCGCTTTCTCGAGCTGACTCTTCTCCTTTGCTGTGAGGCTCGCCAGGCCATTGCGGGATATTTTTTCCAGGATCGGGTCGATCGACTCGGCGGCACGCGCCGGTTTCGGAGGCGGCTTGATTGGAGCTCGGGCCGGGCGTTCCGCGCGTTTGGGAAGTTGGAGGATCGGGCCGAATTTCCTGTTCGCGACCAAGATGCAGGCGGCGGCAGAATCGAGCACGAGGGCACCGAGCGAAACGAAATCCGTCAGCGCCACGCACTGGATCGCATTAAATACAAAAAACGCCCCGACGACCCAGCGGGCTTGCAGGGAGAATAGAATCTCCGCTCTCGGGTAGAGCATCGCGAAGGCGGCAAAGATCCCAAAATGCAAAGCCCCCGATCCCGCAAAAACCGAGGGAAACCCGAGCATCCCAGCAAGTGCCAGCACGACCGGCGGCAGCAACAAAAGCGTGGCGTAGATCTCAATGAAGGCGCGCCGCCCGAGGAACTTTTCGACCTCCTGTCCGAAGGCAACGAGGAGATAGAGCTCCACGAGGAAGAGGAGATATGGCGGCTGGTGAACAAACGCATAGGTCACCACCTGCCAGAGCGACAGATCCTGCACGACAGCCGTGCTCGAAAAAACAAACGCCTGGATGACCCGCTCGGCACCCATCGCCATCGCGACAGCCGTCAGGATCATTGTCAACGTATGAACCGCCGCCAAGATCGTACTGACGTAGACAGGGAAGCTTCCCACCCATGTCACGGGACGGTTGTCTCCGAAATCTCTTTCCGCAATCATTCGGCTCCGAACCTACGACTCGCGGAAAAATCCGACAAGCGGGAACTCGTTTCTCTTGCGGCCCCCCGAACAAGCTGATGTCATTAGGATAACTAATATAATCTCCATGAACAAAGCCACCTCCCTCGGAACGACTAGACCGAACAACACCGCGATTATCGCTTGGGTCGACGAGATCGCCGCACTCACCCAGCCGGATCACATCTTCTGGTGCGATGGGTCCGAGGCCGAAGATGCTCAGATGCGAAGCCTGCTCGTCGCCTCCGGAGCGGCGCTCTGGCTCGACGAAAAGAAGCGCCCGAATTCCCTCCTCGTCCGCAGCGACCCACGAGATGTGGCCCGCGTCGAGCAGCGGACATTCATTTGCTCGAAGGCGCAGAAGGATGCCGGCCCGACCAATAATTGGGAGGCTCCGGCGGCGATGAAGAAGCGCCTCAATGCCCTCTACAAGGGCTGCATGAAAGGCCGCACACTGTATGTGATCCCATTCAGCATGGGGCCGATTGGGTCGCCGATCGCACAATACGGAATCGAGCTCTCCGACAGCCCGTATGTCGTGGCCAACATGAGGATCATGACGCGCGTGGGGACGAGCGTCTACGACGAGATCGCCAAGACCGGGGTCTACGTGAAATGCATGCACTCGGTCGGCCAGCCGCTCGCACCCGGCGCCAAGGACGTTCCGTGGCCGTGCAATCCCGAAGAGACCTACATCACGCATTTTCCCGAAGAGCGGCTCGTGATGAGCTACGGCTCCGGTTACGGCGGCAATGCCTTGCTCGGGAAAAAATGTTTTGCGCTGCGCATTGCGTCGGCGATGGCCCGCGATGAAGGCTGGATGGCCGAACACATGCTGATCCTCGGCGTCAAAGACCCGACGGGCGGCAAGACCTACGTCACGGCAGCGTTTCCGAGCGCGTGCGGGAAAACGAATTTTGCCATGATTATTCCGCCGAAGGTTCTCCGGGACGAAGGCTGGGAGGTGAGCTGCATTGGCGATGACATCGCCTGGATCAAGCCGGGACCCGATGGGTATTTCCGCGCGATCAACCCCGAAGCCGGATTTTTTGGCGTCGCGCCGGGCACGTCCTACGATAGCAACCCGATGGCGATGGATTCGATCCGTTGCGACACGATCTTTACCAATGTCGCGCTCACCGACGATGGCGATGTCTGGTGGGAGGGAATGACGAAAAAAGCACCGGCCCACCTCATCGATTGGAAGGGCCAAGACTGGACGCCGGGGACAAAGGATGCCGAGGGCAAACCAGTCCTCTCCAGCCATCCGAACAGCCGGTTCACCGCCCCCGCGAAAAATTGCCCGAATATTGATCCGGATTGGGAGAACCCCGCCGGTGTGCCGATCAGCGCGATCATCTTCGGGGGTCGCCGCGCCACGACCATGCCGCTCATCTTCCAGACGTTCAACTGGATCCACGGCGTCTACATCGGTGCCACGGTGGGGTCCGAAATGACCGCGGCGGCGGCGGGAACGATCGGCCAGGTCCGCCGCGACCCGATGGCGATGCTTCCGTTCTGTGGTTACAATATGGGCGATTACTTTGCCCATTGGCTGGAGATGCGTCGCCACGTCAAACACCTGCCGCGCATTTTTCATGTCAATTGGTTCCGCAAGGGCGAGGACGGGAAATTTCTCTGGCCGGGCTTCTGCGAGAACATGCGTGTGCTCAAGTGGATCGTCCAACGCTGCCAGGTCGGGATGCACGCCATCGAGACATCGATCGGCTGGGTGCCGGACTACAGCGATCTCGACATGCGGGGACTCGAGACCGAGATGACCGAGGAAAAATTCTGCGAGGCTCAGAAAATCGATTTCTCCGAGTGGAATCGAGAGCTCCTCATGCAAGATGAACTCTTCCTCAAGCTCTATAGCCAACTGCCGAAAGAGCTCGTCTTCCAACGCGAATTGCTGATCTCCCGACTATAACGTTACGCAACGTTGCATAGATGCGGCTACAGGTTTCCCCCAAAGGAGATTGCGGGATCCCCGTCGTTGCGAAGGGCTCCGAAATATCAGAATTTCATCTCGTTATGAAAAAGCCATCCATCAAACTATCGGTTCAAAAAGGCTTCAGCCTTGTTGAATTACTCGTCGTTATTGCAGTGATCGCGGTCATCGCAGCCATTGCCATTCCGAACATCGCCAACATCACGGGCGCAGCCAATGCCGCGAAGTCGCAGCGCAATGCCCAAAACCTCGCCTCGGTTGCAGCGGCGGCGCAAGCCGCAGGAGCCAGCTTGGGAGCAGGCGACAAAGCCGCCACGGTGGCTTTGCTGTCCGGCAACGGAACCACCGCCACGATCAACGGAGTGGTGATGACCTTCAAGGTTGACTCCTTGAGCGCCGATGAGCAAACCGCAGCCCTCGCCTACTTGGCGGCAGGAAACGGAACCCTAACCTATGTTCCTGCTGGAGGGCAGTAACCTGAGTTAGACAAAAACTTGAAGGGCGAGTCGAAGGACTCGCCCTTTTTTGTCGAAGAATTTGCAACCCTGTGAAATTGGTGCGACCTTTTAAGTGCGAGATGAAATCGCTGTGGGAGTTGGCCATGAATCACAGAAACAATGCCTTTACGCTCGTTGAGCTACTTTTGGTCATTGCGATCATCGGGATCATGAGCGCCCTCATCGTCTCCTCCGTCACAAACGCCGCGCAAGACTCGCGGATCGTCGTCGCGAGGCAGCAGCAGGTGACACTGCAGGATGCGCTGAACGCATGGGTGGCGCGTGCATCGAGCGGCACGAACACGATCGCGACGGCAAGGTCGCTTTACGCCGGAGCCGGCACGGCGACAGCCAAGTTGGCTCTGCTCTCGCCGTATCTTCATCCAGAAACCTACAGCCATTTCACAACCTACTCCACGTCAAGCCAAGTTCGCTCCGAGGCGATGGTGAAAAACGGAACCTATCTGCAGTTTTCAACTTGGGGAACCGCCTCCTCCAATTCCTATCCTTCCGTGCAAATGTTGCCATGAAGACATCGTCCCCCCCCATCGATCCCGGATTTTCTCTCGTTGAAGTGCTCGCGGCGATCACGATCATCGGGATCATCACATTCATGGCAATTCCGAATATCGTCCAGCTCAAGACCGACGGGGAAGAAAATCTGGCCCGGTCCCGGGCGGAGGCTCTCAACCTCGCGATCGCCTCGTATGTGCAGGCCACAGGGGCCAGCGCGGCTCAGACGGCATGGACGGCGGCTAACAACGAGGCCCGCTATGACCTGATCGCTCCCTACATTTCCTTTGCCCAAGCCGACCTGAGCAACAGCTTCATGCCCGGGGGATATGACGCCACCCTCCCCACAACGATCAATCCGTTGAGCACCAAAACCACGCTCACCGGGCCATCGGGAACGATCAACTATTGATGAGCCGATGAAGCACTCCGGAGGATTCGGTTTCCCTCTTACGAGGATCGCGCGAACGCGGAGTCGATCGGCCGTCTCTTTGGTCGAGCTCGTCGTGGTCATCACCGTGTTGGGCGTCATGGGAGCTGTGACTATCCCGCGGATCATCAACCTCGGCCCGGCGGTGAGCTACGAGACGGCGGAAAGAAACTTGAACTATCTCAACGGTGCTGTTCTAAGTTTCAACCAATCCAACTGGGAGCTGGTCCTGACGGCCTCTGCCGGTGGCACAGCAGATGAAGAGGCCATATTTAATTCTCTCCGCTACCGCGATCCCACCAACCCGGCACCGGGATCTCCCTACCTTCCCTCCAATGCCCAGTTTGTCGCCAGCTCGCTCAACACGGATTACCGCGCCCGATGGACGGGACGGCTCTTTGAAATGGTGCCCCGGGGTTCCTCCGGAACCGGGATCGACCTCATGCAAATGACCGGCCCGGAATCCCAATCGACCGCAACGAACACGCCAGTGCCCCCCCAATGACGACGACGGCTTGGGAGGAACTCGCGGAGCTTTTGCGGCAGAATGGATTCGAGGCCGGCTCGTATCCCGAGGAGTCTCTCGACCTCCATCACCACATTGCACAGGCCAATGGGATCTCTTCCGAGGAAGCACTCGAGTGGTTCGCGAGAAAGTTCGGGATTCTTCCTTTCAGTCCCGTTCGCACGAGTTGTTCAACCCGCGCCGAAGGGTGCTTCCGTCGGCTCAACCCTCAGCGCAATGGTGCACAGGAATGCTGGACACCGTTTGGAACACTCGGCCCGCTACTGCTCTGCGCCCACTACAATCCGGCGAGCGTCGAGTTCTGGGGAATCCCGAACGAGTTCATTATCCCCGTGCTCATCCCTCAGACAAAGTATGCCCTCCTCCAGCGTGATCTTCTGGCGCGGATCGAGATGCAACCGCTCGAGGAACGGCCACCAATCACGTTCTCCGCGCCCATGCCCGAGAGCGCAACCCCGCAGGCGATGCTCCAGTGGCTGCTGAACGAATACCCATTCGAGGCGGAAGTCTTGGCAAAGATCGAGCCTGCCAGAAATGACCTCGCCGAGATCACGCTCGACGGGCTCTCGGCTGTCAAATCTCTCCCGCTCAATTTCGGAGTCGCCCTCCGGCGCCTGTGTTCCGGCGATGCCTGTTTCAATGCGGACCACGCACCTCCGCAAGTGATCTTCCCCGAGGCCCTGCTGGAGAAGCATGCCGTTTACCCATTGTATGCCGGGTGTAAGACCGTCTATCTCCTCTCGGCCGAGAAAGAGAATTTTGGTTTCGAGGACGAATGGCTCTCCGGCGGCAACGACCCGCTTATCTTCCGGACCGTGCTCGCCGAGCGGGAGGCCATCATCAGCGTCATCAACCGCGAGAGGAGTCGCTCGGTCTCATCGAATACCGTCGCAGCGGACGGCGACCTGACATATTCTGATGCGGCGAATATCGTCGATATCGACGTGCAGGAGATTCAGCGGGTTAACCCCTCCAACATCAACGCCACACCCGAGCAGGTCGTCCACTGGGTTCTCTGGAGAGCGATCACCGGGCGCGCGAGTGATCTCCATATCGAAAAGTATTTCAATACCGCCCGGTTCCGCGCACGGATTGATGGTGAGTTGAAGGTGATCCACTCGTGCCCGGAGGAACAACTTGTCCGGTTCGTCAGCCTCATTAAAAATTATTCCAACATGGGCCAGCGAAGGCAGGACGCCCAAGACGCACGCTTCTCGCTCACGCTGGGAAAACGCCGCATCGATTGCCGCGTCTCGGCGATCCCCTGCCGGAAAGACTTGCAGAAAATCACCATCCGCTTTCTCGACAAGCAGGACGGCGTGCGCAAGCTCAGCGAGTTGAATCTCTCGCAGAATCAGCTCTCAATCCTGAATGCCGCGATGGGTCGGGATCAAGGTCTGGTGCTGGTAACCGGCCCAACGGGGAGCGGGAAGACAAGCACGCTCTATGCGCTCCTGAACAGCATCAACTCGGACAACATCAACATCCATACGGTCGAGGACCCGATCGAGTATGAAGTCGAGGGATTGAACCAGACGCAGACCGACCCGCACAACGGAATCGGATTTGCCGAGGGCCTCCGGCGCCTCATGCGGGCGGATCCGGACGTGATTCTCATCGGTGAGTGTCGTGACGAGGAGACAGCCAACTCAGCGATCAATGCCGCGCTCACAGGCCACTTGGTGCTCACGACACTCCATGCAAATGACAGCCTCCGGGCGGTGAGCCGCCTCATTTCTATGGGGATCCCTCCCTACCTTCTGGCGGACTCGCTCGCGCTCAGCCAAGCCCAGCGGCTCGTCCGGCGGCTCTGCGCGTTCTGCAAGCGGCCAGCCATGTTGACCCCGGAAATCCGAATCATCTTCGAGGCCAACCGGATCGCCATCCCGCACGATACGCAGGTGATCTATGAGAAGAACGGCTGTCCGGAATGTCGTGAGACGGGCTATACCGGACGCATGGCGCTCATGGAAATGTGCCCGTCCGACAATGCCTTGGCCGACCTGATTTCCACGAATGCTCCGCAGAGTCAGATGCGAAAACTCGCCCTCGAAAAAGGTGTGCTCACACTCTACCAAGAAGGCCTCCGCCAAGTGCTGGCCGGGAACACCTCGCTCGAAGAGATCAGTTGCCTGAGTTATACCTCCGTCGATGCCGATTGGGACAAAGACGTGGCATTGGACGAGTAAAACTTAATTGACCAGACCTGCAGGGGTGTCCCTAGTAGAGCTCGACTGGCGAACGCTTCCCATCCTCAGGACTCCGCTCCGCAGCGGTGGACTCTCCGAGGACTGCGACTCGAAGGTCCCAAATCTCGGAGTCGATCTTTCGAAAGTCCTCAAGGGAAAATCGATCAGGGGGGACGAGCTTGGCCTTGCATCGGGCGACTGAAGCAAGCGCGGGCTCCAGTTTTTCCCCGAGCGGCTCGATCGCTTTCCTCGCGGCGGCCGCCATCTCGATACGGTGGCAGATCATCAGCAAATCGTTTCCGGCCTCGATCCCAAGGCGCATCGTCTCGTCGAAGCCGTAGTGGTTGAGAATCGCCCCCATGTCGAGGTCATCGGTCATGACAAGCCCGTCGAAGCCAAGGTCGGACTTCAGAAGTTGATCAATAATGACGGGAGAGAGCGAGGCCGGACGGTTGACTTCATCGAGCCCGGAAATCGCGATGTGGCCGATCATCATCGAATCGACGGATTTCGCAAACGCCCGGAAGACCGCGAGCTCGAACTCCTCCATCTCGGACGCCGAGCGCTCGAGTCTCGGGAGCTCGTGATGGGGATCGAGCGTTGCCGAAGCATAGCCAGGGAAGTGCTTTCCACAGGTCAGCACTCCTGTTGCTCGGAGACCGTCATTGAAAGCGCCGGCCTTCTCGACAACCTCGGCCACCGTGCGCCCGTAGCAGCGGCCACGCAGCGAATTGTCGGCCTCGTCGTCAAAGGAAAGGTCGAGAACCGGACAGAGGTCGAGATTGAATCCGAACTGTCGCAGGAGTCGGCCGGTGATGTCGCCGTGGCGACGGATGAGGGCCAAGTCACCCCGGTCTCGAAGTTGCTGGGCATTCGGGGGTTCGTTGCCGATCAGCTTGAGCCGAGAAACCCGTCCTCCCTCTTGGTCGATCGTAATGATCGGCTCGACATCAGAAATGTCCCGGAGGTCGTCGATCAACCGGCGCAACTGGGTCGGAGATTGGATGTTTCGTCCGAAAAGAATAAATCCCCCCGGTCGAATCTCGCGGAAGAGCCGCGCGGTCTCTGGGTCGAGTTCCGGTCCGGGCACACCGACAAGGAGGAGTTGGCCTGCATCGCTGGATGGCATAGTGGGCAAGGGAGAAACAGAATTTCGGGAGACTGTCGAAAAAATTCGACTCGGCACCTCGCGAGCGACCGGGTCACCCGCGAGTCACGCGGTCTTCGAACCGAGGAAGTCATCGGAGTTCGGACCTCCCACCGATCGGCATCCCCGTCGATCCCAGCTCTCTCATCCCTCTTGATTTCGCTGCATTCCGTGTCATCCATTTGGCTCAGCACCATGAAGATTTATACCAAGACCGGAGATAAGGGCGAAACCGGCCTATTTTCCGGGCAGCGCGTTCACAAGTCGCACCCCCGGGTGGCGGCTTATGGAACGCTTGATGAGTTGAATTCCAGTCTTGGCGTCGCGGCCGCTTCTCAACCATCGGCTGAAGTTGCCAAGGCGATTACCGCACTGCAGGCGATGCTTTTTAATCTCGGAGGCGATCTCGCGACCATCCTCGTGCCACCCGCGGTCGGCAGGATCAAGGAGGAACACATCCGGCACCTCGAAGAACAGATCGATGCCATGACGGCTGAGCTGCCCGCGCACCGAGCATTTATCTTGCCGGGCGGCTCCCTGGCAGCAGCGCACCTTCATGTTGCCCGGACCGTATGCCGACGTGCCGAGCGCGAGGCTGTCGAGGCTTCGCAGACCGAGGACATTTCGGAGAACGCCCTGAGATTTCTCAACCGCCTCTCGGACTATCTCTTCGTCCTAGCGAGGTATGAAAATTTGCGCTCCGGGCAGACTGAGACCGAGTGGAAATGAATCCGCCGCAAAAAGTTGGCCTGTATGGAGGCAGCTTCGACCCGGTCCATCACGGACATTTGATCCTGGCCCGCGAGGCGATGGAAACGCTCGGGCTGGATCGCGTGATTTTCATTCCAGCCGGAGTTTCTCCCCACAAGCTCGACCGCCCACCGGTCTCGCCGGCGACCCGCCTCGAAATGGTGCAAGCAGCGATCGCGGGAGAGGAGAATTTTTTTTGGGATGACTGCGAGGTTCGGCGTGACGGCCCTTCCTTTGCGATCGACACAGTTCGTTTGATGATGGGCCGGTATCCCGGAGCTGAGATCTTCTTTCTGATTGGCGAGGATAACCTTCCGGCCCTCCACACGTGGAAAGATGTCGAGACCCTCCGTGGGCTGGCACGCTTCGTTGTGCTGGCTCGCGGGACGGGCGTGACCGAATCCGGGTTTGATACCATCGGGCGAAGCGTCGATATTTCCTCGACCGACATCCGGAATCGGATTGCCAGCGGGATGTCCGTGAGGTATCTCCTTCCGGAATCCGTATGTTCTCTCATTTCCCTTCATCGCCTCTACCGGAATGATTGATTCCGAGCAACTCGCGAGGACGTGCGCTGCGGCGGCGATGGAAAAAAAGGCGGAGAGCTTGGTTTTGCTCGATCTGCGGGGCGTGTCGACGTTTACCGATTTTTTTCTCATCTGCTCGGGAACGTCCGAACCGCAGCTCAAGGCGATCTCCTCGTCGATCCGCGAGGTCGTTCGAGAAGCCCACGGCCAGCGCCCGCACGCGGAGGACGGATACCCATCGAGCCAATGGGTCGTGCTCGATTACTCAGACGTGATCTGCCATATTTTTCTGAGTGAGAAGCGCGAGTTTTACGATCTGGAGAATCTTTGGAGCGACGCCAAGAGGGTGAATCTCGACGCCTGACACGATGGACGTTGTCGAGGATGTCGAGGTCTCATGTCCGTATTGCTGGGAGATGTTCGCCATCAGCGTCGACACGTCGTATGCCACCTGCGAGATGATCGAAGATTGCGCGGTCTGCTGCCGCCCGATCCAGCTTTCGATCCGGTGCCGAGCGGGGTCGGTTGTGTCGGTTGAGGCCGAGCCCGGATGAGATCACTTGCGCCGCGGGGAAAATCGGCTTAATTGACTAGCAGGATGTCTAGTCAGCAAGACGGTTTGGTAAAGCTGCTTCGCGATAACGATCCGGACACAGTGCGCCTTGTCAAAGAGCAACTGGCCGAGTGCGGCGAGGAAGGGCTCGGGCAGTTGTATGAACTCTGCCGGTTCGACGATGCCCGCGTGTCCGCGCATGCCCGCGAGGTTGTCGCGGAGATCCAGGGACGCTCGGCTGTCGATGATTTCTCGCTGATCTGCCACTTTTTTGGCGAGGGGGTAAACTTAGAAGCCGCTTGCTGGGCACTGGCCCGCGCGATCGAGCCCGGGCTCTGCACAACAAAGTTCGAGCACAAGGTCAACCATTGGGGCCGTCAATTTCTCATCAAAATCGCCGGCGCTGTGAGCAACCGGGAACGCGTCAAGCTGCTGGCCGAATATCTCTCGGGCGACTTGGACTTCCGTGGCAACTCGGACGACTACTACTGCGAGAGAAACTCTTTGCTCCCCCGCATCATTGATGCGCGGTGTGGAATCCCGATCACATTGACCATGCTCTATATGATGGTCGGATCTCGCGCGGCGATGAAGATTGAAGGCATCAATTTGCCCGGTCATTTTCTGGCAAGGCATGGCGAAGTTTTTTTTGATCCGTTCCACCGCGGGCGGATTTTAACATGCGGAGACATCGAGAAGATCCTCGCCAAGCAGGGGCTGGAATTGACGGAGAGCCACCTCCAGCCGGCGAGCCCCCGCCAGATCATGGTTCGGATGTTGGCGAATTTGCTCTACGTATATGACCTCACCGGGGACTGTGAAAAACATGCCCTCGTGCGTGGATGGGTCGACTCCCTCGTGGGCGGGCACCCGGGCGAATGATCGTCGAGGTGTTGAATACCGGTTCCGAGCTACTCCTCGGAGAGGTCGTGAACACCCATGCGGCATGGTTCGGAAAAATGCTCTTCCCACTCGGGCTGCGGATTTCGAGGCAAACAACCGTGCCGGATGGATCCCCGATCCGCGATGCGTTCCTTGAGGCCTTTTCCAGGGCCGACGTCCTCTTGGTGACTGGTGGACTCGGACCGACGACCGATGATGTGACCCGCGAGATCGCGGCGGAACTTCTGGCCCGGAGGCTTTTGCCAAACGAAGCCGTGCGGGCCAAGATCGAGGCCCGCCTTGCCGCACGCGGGATTCCGCTCCGCGAACGGATGCTGCGGCAAACGATGGTGCCCGAGGGCGCTGTGGTTCTGGAAAATCGGAACGGAACAGCGCCTGGACTTTATCTTCCCGCCACCGAGAGTCCGGCGACGGCCACACCGCATATTTTTCTCTTGCCGGGCCCGCCACGCGAGCTTCATCCGATGTTCCAAGAATCCGCCGTGCCAATATTGAAGACTCTCGCTCAGGGCCTCTCGGCTCAGGATTGCCGGGTCTATCGCGTTGTCGGCATGGGGGAGAGCGAGGTCGAAGAGTTGATCGGACTCGAACTCTCGAAGGATCCCCGCTGGGAGATCGGCTACTGCGCGAGGCCGAACGAGGTCGACTTCCGCGTCGTTGGGAAAACCGCCGACCTGGACGCTCTGGAGCCTCGGATTCGGGAAGTGCTCGGGAAATTTCTCGTAACGACAACGGGCGAGTCGCTGGAAGCATGGGTCGTGAATCATCTGATCGAAACTGGAGCGACGCTCACAGCCGCCGAATCCTGCACAGGCGGGCTCCTGCTCCACCGGTTGACGAATGTTCCCGGCGCATCCCGGGTGCTGCGAGAAGGGTTTGTCACCTACGCGAACGAGGTCAAGGTCGCCACGTTGGGAGTCGACGCAGACTTGATCGCCACCGAAGGCGCCGTGAGTGCAGCCGTCGCCCGCGCGATGGCTGCCGGCGCTCGAAAAAAGGCCGATGCCGACTTTGCCTTGTCGCTTACAGGAATCGCCGGCCCCGATGGAGGCTCCGCCGAAAAACCCGTCGGCCTCGTCTTCATCGGCCTTGCGACACGACACAGCGAACCCGTAGCGAGAGAGTTCCGCTTTCCCTCCGATCGCGAGACGTTCAAACAACTGGCGACCCAAGCCGCTCTCGACATGCTCCGCCGGGAGTTGCTGCGATAAATTTCGGCATTCATCCCGATGCCATTGTGCTGGCAGCGGTTGATCGCTAGGGGCCCGACTGGCGGAGACCGAAGAACTCGAAGCTATCCACCAGTGCGAGCCAACTCGCTTCGATGATGTTGTCTGAGACGCCGACGGTTCCCCAAGTCGAATGTCCGTCGGTGGAAACAATGAGGACTCGGGTGCGGGCGGCCGTGCCCCGCGAGCCATCTACGATCCGCACTTTGTAATCCGAGAGGCGCAGCGAATCGATCCATGGGTAAAACGGACGGAGGGCTTTGCGAAGGGCTGCGTCGAGGGCGTTCACCGGTCCGTCGCCCTCCTCGACCGTGTATTCGGATGTGCCGTTGACATCGATTTTGACTGTCGCCTCGCACGTTGTCGCTCCGTCCAGCGAGGATCGGCGGAATGAGCAATGGTATTCCTTCAGCGTGAAGAGCGGTTGGTGCCTTTCCAGCGTTCGTTGGACGAGCAACTGGAACGAGGCGTCGGCCGCTTCGAACTCGTAGCCGAGAGCTTCGCTGTCCTTGACCTTGCGAAGGATCGCCGCGACCTCGGGCGACCCTTTTTTGAATTCTAGATTCAGTTCCCGTGCCTTCCCAAGGATGGCGCTCTGGCCGGACATGTCGGAGACAAGGATGTTTTGAGCGTTGCCGACAAGGGTTGGATCCATGTGTTCGTAGCTCCGCGCGAGCTTTTGAACGGCGTGGACGTGGAGTCCACCTTTGTGAGTGAAGGCCGCATCGCCGACATAGGGGGCGCGCACGTCTTGCGGGACATTGGCGAGTTCGTCGATGAACCGCGAGACCTCCCGAAGACGGGAGAGGTCCGCCACGACAGGGATCCCCAGCTTCACATGCAATGTGGGGATCACCGTTGTCAGGTTACAATTTCCCACCCGTTCGCCATAGCCGTTGATCGTGCCCTGAACCTGACAGGCCCCCTCGCCCACCGCCGCCAGGGCATTTGCAACGCCGAGTCCTGAGTCGTTGTGGGTATGGATGCCCACCGGAGCTCCGAGTGAGGCAATCACTTCACGGGTGATCCGTGCAATCTCGGTCGGAAGCGCTCCCCCGTTCGTGTCGCAGAGCACGATAAGATCTGCTCCCGCATACCGGGCTGCGCGGACGGTCTTCATCGAATACTCGGCGTCGTCTTTGTAGCTGTCGAAAAAATGTTCGGCGTCGTAGAAAACCTCGCGTCCATTCGCTTTCAGGAACGCCACCGTGTCCGAGATCATCGCGAGATTCTCTTCGGCGGAAACGCCGATGACTTCGGTGACATGGAGGAGCCACGTCTTTCCTACGATCGTCACGACCGGGGTCTTCGCATCGAGTAGTGTCTGGACCTGCGGATCATCGGCAACAGCGACTCCGCCGCGACGTGTGCTCCCGAACGCGGCGATCTTCGCGTGCTTCCATGTCCGAGACGCCGCCTCCTCGAAAAACGCCACATCGCGAGGATTCGACCCCGGCCAGCCACCTTCAATAAAATCCACCCCGAAGTCGTCGAGCTTTTCGGCCACGCGAATCTTGTCGAGCACCGAAAAGGAGATGCCCGTTCCTTGCGTGCCATCGCGAAGGGTTGTGTCGTAGATCGTAACCGGTTTCATGGGAAAGGACGATGAGCCTAGGCCCGAAGCGCGCTGGGATCAAGAGCAACGGCAGGCCTAGCGTGCGAGAATGCCGGCGAGCCTCCGCGCGGCGGCGGCCGGGACGAACGGCGTCACATCGCCCCCGAGGCGGGCGACTTCCTTCACAATGCGCGAGCTCAGATAGGTATAATCTTCCTTTGGCGTGAGAAACACCGTTTCCAATCTGGCTTCGAGCTTGCGATTCATGAGGGCCATCTGGAATTCGAATTCAAAATCCGAGACAGCGCGAAGGCCGCGAATGACCGCAAAAACGTCCTGCTCCCGTGCGAAATCGACGAGCAATCCCTCGATCGACATCACCTTCACGGGAAGCGAGGGATCGATGCTCTCGCGGAGCATCGCCATTCGGTCGTCCACCGTGAAAAGCGGATTCTTCGTCTCGCTGGTCGCCACGGCCACGATCACCGATTCGAAGAGCTGCGTGGCCCGGACGATGACATCCATGTGGCCGAACGTCACCGGATCGAAACTTCCCGGGTAAATGGCGCAGCGTTGTTTCATGCTCAGGGTCTTAGCAGCGGGCTTCGGGGGCGGCAAGTCCGATGGATGCCGGCAAGCGGACTTGAGGAAAAAGCGGTTGACAGGAGGGGCGCAATGCCATATCGAGTATGGCATGAAAATGACGATGCATATTGATGAGGGATTGCTCGACCGGATTGTGAAAGCCCACGGCTTTGCCAGCAAGACCGAGGCCGTGAACCATGCCTTGCATGAGATGGACCGGAAGACGCGGTTGAAAGAGTTTTTTAAGAAGGGCCTCGGCATCGAGCCTGCGGCGCTCCGGGCGGGAGTCGATCCCGACTACGACATCATGGCGCTCCGGGCCGCCGAGCCTTCCTCAAAATATGGCAAGCGTCGCTCTCGTTGACAGCAACGTCTTCATCTCGCTGCTGCGGGCGCGGATCGACCCGGTCTCGTGGCTCGGGCAGCGATTTGAAGATGTTTATACCTGCGGGATGGTGCGCCTGGAGGTGCTGAGGGGCCAGAAATCGGTGGGCCAGCGCAAAGCTTTGGAGTCGTTTTTTAACGTGCTTTGCAACGTTCCAACCGACAACTCGCTCTGGGAAGAGGCGACCGAGCTCGCTTGGCAATTGGACCGCAAGGGCAGGGTCTTGCCAGCTCAAGATGTGATCATCGCCTGTTGCGCGCGGCGAGCCGGGGTGCCAGTTCTGACCGGTGACCACCACTTCCGCGAGGTGCCGGGCATCTCGGTGATTCCATTCCTGGAAGACTAGAAAAGCCGGTCACTCCCACTCAATCGTGGCAGGCGGCTTGCTCGACACGTCGTAGCAGATCCGATTCACGCCTTTGACTTCATTAATGACGCGCGAGGCGATGCGGCCCAGAAGATCGTGCGGCAGGCGGACCCAATCCGCCGTCATTCCATCGTGGCTCTCCACAATGCGCAGAGCGATCGTGTAGTCGTAGGTGCGTTCGTCACCCATCACCCCGACCGACCGCACGGGGAGGAGGACGGCGAAAGATTGCCAGACTTTGTAATACCAGCCAGACGCCTTCATTTCTTCGATCACAATCGAGTCGGCATCGCGAACGATTCGGAGGCGCTCAGGGGTGATCGCTCCGAGGATTCGAACGGCGAGGCCCGGGCCCGGAAACGGCTGACGCTGGACGATTTCTTTCGAAAGACCGAGTTCGGCACCGACGCGGCGGACTTCGTCTTTGAACAATTGGCGGAGCGGCTCGACGAGTTCGAACTTCATGCGCTCGGGGAGTCCTCCGACATTGTGGTGGCTTTTGATGAGCGCGGCGGGATTTCCTGAGATCGAGACGCTCTCGATCACGTCCGGGTAAAGTGTGCCTTGGGCGAGGAATCGGTAGCTGCCGGGCGCTTTCTTTTTCAGGTCGCGGGCGGCGGCCTCGAAGACCTTGATAAATTCGTTGCCGATAATCTTCCGTTTCCGCTCCGGGTCGGTCACGCCTTTGAGTTTCCCAAGAAACCGATTGGCCGCATCGACTTTTTGCATGCGAATCCGGAACTCTCCCGCAAAAAGCTTTTGCACGGCATCGGCTTCGCCCGCACGGAGGAGTCCGTTATCAACAAAAATGCAGGTGAGTTGATCGCCAATCGCGCGGTGGATCAATGCCGCAGCGACCGAGGAATCGACGCCACCGCTCAGTCCAAGGATGACACGCCCGTCGCCGACCTGCTCACGAATCTCGCGGCACGTGCGGTCGATGAATGATTCCATCGTCCAAGCCGACCGGCATCCGCAAATGCGGTGGACAAAATTCGCGATGATCTCACTACCTCTCGGGGTGTGAACGACTTCTGGGTGGAACTGGAGGCCGAAGATCTTGCGCTTGAGGTCACCGATGACCGCGTGGGGAGAATTCTCTGTTCGGCCGAGGGCTCGGAATCCGCGCGGGAGCTTGGTGATCTTGTCCCCGTGGCTATTCCACACATCGAGCTTGGCAGGAAGACCCTCGAAGAGAGCGCAGCGGGAGTCGCCATGGAGTCTTCCCGAGCCGTATTCCCGGCGGTTCGAGCGTTCGACTTTTCCGCCAAGCCCGTGGGCGATGAGCTGCATTCCGTAGCAAATCCCGAGGATCGGCACGCCGAGGTCGTAGATTCCGACATCGACCTTCGGTGCCTTCGCCGCATAGACGCTGGCCGGGCCGCCGGAGAGAATGATCCCGGACGGCTTGAGCTTCGCAATCGCACTGGCCTTCGTGCGGAATGGCAGGATCTCTGAGAAGACATTGCACTCGCGAACGCGGCGCGCGATGACCTGAGTGTATTGTGAACCGAAATCAAGAATGAGGATTTTCTCCCCTTGGGATTGGGTGGCGGTCATCGAAATGGAGTTGCTTGGAATGAGCTGTCCGGTCCGTCAGCGATACTCGGGCCCGAAGGAATCGGAGGTCGGGTCATTCGGAACGATGCGGCCCTGGCCTTGGAGCCCTTGCTGGACCTGACGTCCCACGTCTGCTCCGGCCTGCTCAGAAACGGTGCACGCGCTGAATGAGAAAAGGACGAGCACCAACGAAAAAAAGATCACGCTTTTCATCCGCGGGAGCATAATGGCTCGCTGACAAATGGCAAACATCATTCCACCGGAAGCGCTGCTCGGCTTCTACCGTAACGGCCTCTTCCCGATGGCGGGGCCGGACGGAATCCGCCTCTTTTCTCCCGACCCTCGCGGGATCATTCCTCTCGAGGGGTTCAAGGTTCCGCACGGCATGAAGAAAACGCTCAAAGACGAGCGGTGGGTCGTGACGGTCGATACGGCGTTCGAGGAAGTTTTGCTAGGATGTGCAGACCGCGACGAGACATGGATCGATGAATCGATTTTTCTTAGCTACACACTCCTCCACCGGCAAGGCCACGCGCACTCGGTCGAAGTGTGGCGAGATGGCGTCCTCGGAGGCGGACTCTACGGCGTATCGATCGGTGGCGCATTTTTTGGTGAGTCGATGTTCCATCGGATCACGGGCGCCTCAAAGGTCGCGCTCCTCTGGCTCGTGGAGATTCTTCGCCTGGGCAACTTCCACCTGCTCGATACGCAATGGATCACCCCGCACCTTGCAGGCTTCGGGGCCGTCGAAGTGCCTCGCGCGGTTTACATGAGGATGCTGCAAGAAAGCGTCATCAAAAAGGCTGTCTTCCAGGCTCCGACCTCGGAGGCCTGCCGAACGGTGTTGAAGCCGGATCCCGCTCCAAATCGCGATCGGTCGGGAATTTGAAACCTGGCACTTCTCGGAGATTTACACTCGCTCGGAGAATGCGATAAGTCTTCGCTTATGCCCTTTTCCCTCGGAATCGACTACGGAACAAATTCCGTCCGCGCACTCATCGTTCGTAACTCTGACGGCCGGGAATTCGGCTCCGGCGTGGCCCCATATCCCTCCGGCAAGGCAGGGATCCTGCTCGATCCCAAGGATCACCATCTCGCACGGCAGCACCCGGGCGACTACCTTGTCGCCATGGAAAAATGCGTTCGCAGCGCCCTCGTCCAAGCTGAAAAATCCCAAGAATTTCGGGCGATAGACATCGTGGCCATCGGCGTCGACTCCACGGGGTCGAGTCCGATTCCGGTGGACTCGCAAAACAGGGCCCTCGGGATGCAACGCAAGTGGAAGCGAAATCTGAATGCCCAGTGCTGGCTGTGGAAAGACCACACCAGCTGGAAGGAAGCCGCGCGCATTACCGAGCTCGCCGCAAAGTTTCGTCCGCAGTTTATCGCCAAATGCGGGAACACCTATTCTTCGGAGTGGTTCTGGAGCAAGCTCTGGCGATGCTTGAAGGTCGACCCCAATGTCTTCGCCTCGGCATTCTCATGGGTTGAGCTCTGCGACTGGATCCCATCGGTCCTCGCTGGTGTTACCGATCCGCGCGAGATCCGGCGTGGGATCTGCGCCGCCGGGCACAAGGCCCTCTACTCCGACGAATGGAAGGGATTGCCCGACAAGGCATTTTTGGCAAAACTCGATCCGCGCCTCGCGAGCCTCCGCGATCGGCTTTACGATCAAGCACACGATGCCACCGTTTCGGCCGGCGGCCTCGGTCCGGAGTGGGCAAAGCGGTTGGGCCTGCGCATCGGCATTCCGATTGCGATTGGCGAGATGGACGTCCACTACGGAGCGATTGGTTCCGGGATTGCCGAGGGCACGCTGGTCAAAGTGATCGGCACCTCGACATGCGATTGCGCAGTCGTTCCGGCGAAGAAAAAAGTCGCCGACATCCCTGGCATCTGCGGGATCGTTCCCGGCGCGATTCTGCCGGGATTTTACGGCATCGAGGCCGGCCAGTCTGCCGTTGGAGACATCTTCAAATGGTGGATCGAGTCGGTCTGCGAGGGCGACTCTGGGCTGTATGCACGCCTTGAAGAAGAAGCTGCCCGGCAGAACCCCGGCGCCTCCGGTTTGCTCGCGCTCGACTGGAATAATGGCAACCGGACCATCCTTGTCGACCCGATGCTCTCCGGCCTCTTGGTTGGCTCGACGTTGCACACGACCCGGGCAGAAATCTACCGCGCGTTGATTGAGGCGACGGCGTTCGGCGCGAGAGCGATCATTGAACGGATCGAAGAATATGGCGTGCCGGTCAAACGAATCGTCTGTGCAGGTGGCATTGCCGAGAAGAGCCCGATGCTCATGCAGATCTACGCGGATGTGACCGGTCGCACGATGCTCGTTGCCGGTTCGAGCCAAGCCTGCGCGCTCGGTGCCGCGATCGCAGGAGCGGTCCTCGCAGGCGACCACCGGGACATCCCGACCGCGCAGCGAAAGATGACCTCGGTGAAGAATGTCCACTACCGCCCGATCGCTCGCCACCGGAAGACTTACGATCGCCTCTACCGCCTTTACAAAGACATCCATGACGCATTTGGCGGAGTTAACAAATCTGCCGATCTCTCGGACGTCATGAAGCAACTTCTAAAAATCAAAGAATCCGCCCTATGAAACAACCCACCATCTGGTTCGTCACCGGAAGCCAGCACCTTTACGGCCCAGAGACACTCCGCCAAGTCGCGGCGAACTCCGAAGCGATCTCTTCATCACTCGCCACGGCCGTTCCGCTTCCCGTCATCTTCAAACCCGTCCTGACCACACCAGAGGCAATTCGCGATCTCCTTCAGGAGTCCAATTCGGACCCGTCGTGCGCCGGCCTTATCCTGTGGATGCATACGTTCTCGCCCTCCAAGATGTGGATCGGCGGGCTCTCGGCCCTGCGCAAGCCGTTCCTGCACCTTCATACCCAGTTCAATCGCGATCTTCCATGGGAGGCGATTGACATGGATTTTATGAACCTCAACCAATCCGCTCACGGAGATCGCGAGGCGGGGTTTATCCACACTCGGATGCGGCTTGCCCGGAAAGTTGTGGTCGGACATTGGCAGGATCCCGAAGCGATCGAGCGGATCTCCGCGTGGATGCGAGCGGCGCGAGCCTGGCATGATTGGCAGGGCGCGAAGTTTGTGCGTTTCGGCGACAACATGCGGCAGGTTGCCGTCACCGAGGGAGACAAGGTGTCGGCCGAAATGCGATTCGGGTTTTCCGTCAATGGCCATGGCATCGGCGACCTGGTGGAAGCCGTCAACGCCGCGACGGATGCGGAAGTTGGCGCGCTGTGCAATGAGTATTCGGAGACCTACGAAGTCGCACCCGAGCTTAAAAAAAATGGTGCCCGGCACGAGGCGTTGAGGGACGCGGCTCGGATCGAGATCGGGTTACGAAAATTTCTGGTCGCCGGGAATTTCAAAGGCTTCACGACAACATTTGAGGATCTGCATGGTCTCTGCCAACTCCCGGGAATCGCGGTTCAGCGGCTGATGGCCGAGGGCTATGGGTTCGGCGCGGAGGGGGACTGGAAAACATCGGCGCTTCTGCGCGCCATGAAATCAATGGCGTCCGACCTCGGCGGCAGGACGTCGTTTATGGAAGACTACACCTACCACCTCGAACCCGGGAATCACTTGGTCTTGGGCTCGCACATGTTGGAGGTCTGCCCATCCATCGCCGCAGCGAAACCGACGTGCGAGATCCATCCGCTCGGCATCGGAGGTAAGAGCGATCCGGTCCGATTGGTCTTCGACGCCCCTGCCGGGCCGGCCCTCAATGCCACGCTCGTGGACCTCGGGAACCGCTTCCGCCTGCTCGTGAATGAGGTCGATGTGATCGCGCCGCCGCACCCCCTCCCGAAGCTGCCCGTCGCGCGGGCGGTCTGGAAGTGCCGCCCAGATTTCAAAACCGCGTGCGCGGCATGGATTCATGCGGGTGGAGCGCACCACACAGGCTTCAGCTACTCGGTGACGAGCGAGCATCTTGAAGACTTCGCGACGATGGCCGGCATCGAATTTCTCCGTATCGGAAACGAGACGGCACTCCCGGAGTTCAAAAAGGAACTGCGCTTTAACGAAGTCTATCACCATTTGGCCGGAGGGATCGTTTCGTGAGCCGTTTCGCGGGGATCCGGGAGGAATGCTGCGCGGCGAATTTCTCGCTGCCCGCAAGCGGATTGGTCGATCTGACATTTGGAAACGTCAGCGTCCTCGACCCGGACGCAGGCGTCCTTGCGATCAAGCCGAGCGGCGTGGCCTACGATCGCCTCACCCCGGCGGACATGGTGATCCTCGACCTCGAAGGGATTGTCGTGGAGGGAAGTTTGCGGCCATCGTCCGACTCGCCGACCCATCGGAGGCTCTTCGCGGCATTTCCCGGGATCCGCTCGGTCGTCCACACCCACTCTCGGCATGCCGTGGCCTTCGCGCAGGCTGGCCGCGACCTCCCGGCACTTGGCACGACTCATGCGGACTATTTTCATGGCAATGTGCCTGTCACCCGGGCTCTCACGGATGAGGAAATCTCAGCCGATTACGAGTGGAATACCGGCGAGGTCATTGTCGAGGCGTTCGCATCCCTGGACGCCCTCGCGATCCCGGCGGTGCTCGTCCGCCACCACGGGCCTTTTGCATGGGGACATTCCGGCGAAAAGGCCGTGGAGAACGCACTCGCACTGGAGATCGTTGCCGAGATGGCGATCAATGCCCTCGCCCTCGACCCTGCGGCGTCACCGCTTCCGCAGACATTGATGGACAAACATTTTTTCCGGAAGCACGGCTCCGACGCCTACTACGGCCAATCCGCCAACGGCTAGTTCACAGCATCGCCGCCCAGCGGGTGAAAACCATGTCGGCTGTCTCACGGAGGCCGGGCAGATATTCTTTGGCTTCTGCACAAAGTCGGTCGGGGTCGGCTCCGGACGCCGCGAGATCGTCGCGCGAATCGGTTACCATTTCCTCGAAAATCTCCGGAGTCATCTCCAGATGAAACTGCAGGCCATAGAGTCCCCTGCCGTAGCGAAAGAGTTGGTTCTGAGTCAGCGCGGACGAACCGAGCCGCATGCCGGCTGGAGGAAGATCAAAGGTATCCCCATGCCAGTGGGTCGTGACGAAGTCGGTCGGAAGATCGCACCAAATCGGATCGTAGCGAGCGATCGGGTCGAGGGTGACCGGGAAGAATCCGACCTCCTGCCGCTCACTCCGGCGGACCGGGGCACCGAGCGCCGATGCCATGAGTTGGGCGCCAAGGCATAGGCCGAGGACGGGTTTTTCAAAGTGTGTGGCCTCTCGGATGAGTTCGCATTCGCGCAAGAGGTAAGGAAATTTCTCGACCTCGTAGGCACTTTGAGCGCCCCCACCGACTGCCAGACCGTCGAAGCCGTCGAGATTCGCCGGAAGGGCCTCGCCAGTATAGGGCCGCCGGATTTCCAGCGCCACGTGCCGCGATTCTAAGGCGGCACCGAGGAGCCCTGGCCGGTCCATGTCCCCATGTTGAATAAAAAGAACCCTCTTCACGAGCTTTCCCTCACCAGCAATCCCTGTGCCAGTCTTCAGTAATAGCAGAAAAACCAGCCAATGTCGGATTTCCGAATTGCCAGACTGCTGGTTCTGCAGGAAAGTGACGGGCTCGTCCGTTCTAGGCTCCCTGCCGAGACGTGGCGACCGTGACCTTTTTATCGATTCATGAGTGTGACCAAAAAAAAGCCATCCGTTGAAGACGTTGATTATGCGAAAAACGCAGTCAACTCCCGCCTCTCGCCGGAGGATAAGATTCGTTACCTCAAAGATATGTTCCGGATCCGTCGCTTCGAGCAAACGGCTCTGAAGTATTACACGACCGGTGGCTCGATGGGCGGATTTCTCCACCTCTACATCGGCCAGGAAGCCGTTGCAGTGGGCACGGTCTCGCTCCTTGGGGAGAACGACCATGTGATCACCGCCTACCGCGATCACGGCCACGCCCTCGCGGTGGGAATGTCGATGAACGAGTGCATGGCTGAGTTGTTCGGGAAGGCGACCGGATGCTCGAAGGGAAAAGGCGGATCGATGCATTTTTTTGCGCCAGATAAAAATTACTGGGGCGGTCACGGAATCGTCGCCGGACAAACCCCACTCGGGCTCGGGTTGGCCTTTGCCGTGAAATACAAGGGCCTCAAAGGTTGCTGCCTTTGCTTCATGGGCGACGGCGCGGTGAACCAGGGCGTTTACCACGAATCATTGAATCTGGCGGCCCTCTGGAAACTTCCTGTCGTCTACGTCATCGAGAACAACCAATATTCCATGGGCACGAGCATGGAACGTTCCTCGGCCATGAAGAACTGCCTCGCCGAGCGGGCTGAGGGATACGGGATCGCGTGGGATGTTGCCAACGGAGAGGATTTCTACGAGGTCCGTGCGAGGACGGCGGCGGCGATCAAGCGCGCCCACGAAGAGTCGCTGCCAACGGTGCTGGAAGTTGACACCTACCGCTACTACGGCCACTCCGTCGCTGACGCGAATGCCAAAAAATACCGGAGCGCCGATGAGATCGAGCGGTTCAAGACACACCACGACCCGATCCGTCTCTGGCGGAAGCGTCTGATCGACGAGGGGATTATTACCGACAAGGAGGCAGACGCAATGGATGCGGACGTCAAGCTCGAGGCCGACGCTGCAGCCCAGTTCGCCCTGGACAGCGCAAACCCTGAACCGGAATCGATTTTTGACGACGTTTACTGGGAAGTGGACAACCAAACCGATGCCGGAAAAACCGGACGTCACTTCTTTGGAGATTAGCAGCAAAATGAGGATCCGAACCCGCTTCTGCCCCGCGCCCTTCGCCCTTCGCCCTTTTTAGACATGCCACTCATTACCTACCGCAAAGCCATCAACGAAGCCCTTGCCGAGGAGATCATCCGCGACGAAAACGTGGTTATTATCGGCGAGGAAGTGGCTCAGTATAATGGCGCTTACAAGGTCACCGAAGGCCTCTGGGAACGCTTTGGAGACAAGCGCGTCGTCGATGCGCCGATCAGCGAGGCGGGATTCATCGGAATGGGAATCGGCGCCTCGATGTTGGGGATTCGTCCAGTGATGGAGCTCATGTTCTGGAGCTTCGCCTACGTCGCATGGGATCAAATCATCAACAACGCCGGTCAATGCCGCTACATGAGCGGCGGGCTCCTCCATTGCCCGATTGTTATTCGTGGTCCGGCAAATGGCGGCACGAATGTCGGGGCGACACACTCGCACACCCCTGAGAACTTCATTGCAAACACTCCCGGCCTCAAAGTCGTGAGCCCGGCCACTGCCTACGATGCCAAGGGCCTGATGAAGGCCGCGATCCGGGACAATGACCCCGTCTGCGTCATGGAAAATACCGTGCTCTACGGCGAGCTTTGGGAAGTTCCTGACGAGGAATACGTCATCCCCCTCGGCGTCGCGGACATCAAACGCGAGGGGACCGACATCTCGCTCATCGCTCACGGCCGCGCCGTCCTCACGGCCCTGAAAGCCGCGGAGATTCTCTCCACCGAGCACGGGATTAATGCCGAGGTCCTCGATCTCCGATCGATTCGCCCGCTCGATGAAGAGGCGATCCTCCGCTCGGTCGCGAAGACCCACCGCGCGGTTTTGGTGGATGAGAACAAGCCGTTCTGCGGAGTCTCGGCGCAGATCGCCGCGACGATCCAAGAGAAGCTTTTCGACGACCTCGACGCTCCCGTGCAGCGCGTGTGCTCGCTCGATGCACCGGCCATCTACTCCCCTGCCCTCGAACCTCTCCAGCTCCCGACCGCCGAGCGCGTCGTGAAAAAAGCCCTCGATATTTGCTGATCAACACCCGACGATAGGAATTCTTATGCCCGATATCTCCATGCCCAAACTGAGCGATACCATGCTCGAAGGCACCCTCGTCAAATGGCTCAAAAAAATTGGCGACAAAATCGAAGTCGGCGATGTCATCGCTGAGGTTGAGACGGACAAAGCGACGATGGAAATGGAGGCATTCGATGAGGGTGTTCTCACAGAGATTATCGTTCCGGATGGTGGGGTGGTAAAGGTGGGACAGAAAATCGCGACGCTCGATGGAGCCTCAGCCCCGGCGAAAGCCGCCTCGAAAGCCGCTCCTGCTGTCGCAGCTCCCTCCACATCTTCGCCCGCAGCTCCGAAGCCTCGCGCGGCAGCGACCGCACCAGAGGGGACTCGCGCGAAGGCCTCGCCCCTCGCCCGGAAAATCGCGGCCGAGCGCGGAGTCGATCTCTCGAAGGTCACGGGCTCAGGACCCGGCGGCCGCATCGTCGCAGCAGACGTTCCAGAGAGCGGAGCCGCTCCGGCAAGGCCATCCAGCCCGCCAGCCGCCCGCATCGCTCCGACAGAATCCGCTTCGGACAAGCGTATCCCCCTCTCAGGAATGCGCCGCACGATTGCGGAGCGACTGCTCGCCAGCAAGACCCAGATCCCCCATTTTTACCTCTCGCTTGAGATCAACGCCGGTCCCCTCGCCCGTCTCAGGAAGGACATCAATGCAGCGGCCGAGGCCTCCGGGACTCCAAAGGTCACGATCAACGACTTCATTTTGCTGGCGACAGCCCGCGCCGCATCCCTTCACCCGGCCGTTAACTCCGCCTTCGCCGGCGACGCGATTATCGAATATCCATCGGTTCATCTCTCCGTTGCCATCGCCATCGATGACGGTCTCATCACCCCCGTCATCCGCGATGCCCAGAAGCTCAGCCTTCGCGAGATCAGCGCGGCTGTGAAAGACCTCGCCATCCGCGCACGCGGGAAAAAGCTCAAACCGGAAGAATACCAAGGCGGGACGATCACCGTCTCGAACCTCGGTGCCTACGGAGTCGAAAGTTTCTACGCGATCATCAACCCGCCTCAGGCCGCGATTCTGGCTGTGGGTGCCATCGTCAAGAAACCAGTCGTCAACGCCGAAGACCAAGTGGTGGTCGGCGAGCGGATGACACTCGCGCTCAGCGGTGACCACCGGGTCGTCGATGGAGCCGCTGGGGCGCAGTTCCTAGCCACCCTGAGGAAGAGCTTGGAAGCCCCCGCCACGCTCCTTTTCTAGAGCGACCAAACGAACGTCACATCCTTCTCGACATCGGGATGCAGGCTGTGGTGGACCGGACAGGCCAATGCCGCCGCCTCGAGGAGCTTGCGTTGAGGATGATCGGCTGCGAGCGGGATTCGGAAAGCAACCGTGATCCGTGCGATCCGGCGGGGAGAGTCCGACGACATAACCTTGTCCACCCCAACAGTCATGCCTCGCAGATCGACTCTATGACGTTCGGCAGCGATGCCCATGATCGTGGCCATGCAGAGCCCGAGCGACGTAGCCGCGAGGTCGGTTGGGGAAAATGCCTCGCCCTTCCCGTGATTATCGACCGGAGCATCGGTGAGGATTTTTATGCCGGAGGGACCGTGGACTGCCTCGCACCGGAGACCGCCGAGATAGGTAATATCGGAGTGAACCATCGATGAAGAAAAGCAGAGATGTCCGGCATTCGCAACCTCCGCTAAATCGATAGGATTTGACGGCGGCGGCTGAATACCTTCTCTTTCCCCTTTAACAGTTCGGCGACCGCCCATTGCCGACCTTAAATTCCCGGGCATCAACGCAACAAAATCATGGCTAAAGTCACACTCAAAAACGTTTTTAAAATCTACCCCGGAGACAAAGGCAAGGACGTCACCGCCGTCCGCGACTTCAATATCGATATCGTCGACCGCGAATTCGTCGTCTTCGTCGGTCCCTCCGGATGCGGAAAATCCACCACCCTTCGAATGATCGCGGGCCTCGAGGAAATATCGAGCGGCGACGTCTCGATCGGCGATCGACGCGTCAACGACGTGCCTCCCAAAGACCGCGACATTGCCATGGTCTTTCAGAACTACGCGCTCTACCCGCACATGAGCGTCTTTGAAAACATGGCATTCGGATTAAAACTCCGCAAATTCCCGAAAGCCGAAATCCAGAAGCGCGTCAACGATGCTGCCGCCATTCTTGGTCTCGAGCAACTTCTCGACCGCAAGCCGAAAGCCCTCTCTGGCGGCCAGCGCCAGCGGGTAGCCGTCGGACGGGCAATCGTCCGCCAGCCGAAGGTTTTTCTTTTCGACGAACCGCTCTCGAACCTCGACGCCAAGATGCGTGTGCAGATGCGAATGGAAATCATCAAGCTCCACCAACGCCTTCAGGCCACGATGATCTATGTCACCCACGATCAGGTCGAGGCCATGACCATGGGAACGCGCATCGTGGTGATGGATGCCGTGGTCAATCCGGAGACAGGCCTCAAGGAAGGGGTGATCCAGCAGATTGATGCCCCGCTCAAACTCTACAATGAACCCGTGAATATCTTCGTCGCTGGGTTCCTCGGCAGCCCGCCCATGAACTTTCTCAAGGGCACGGTCCGCAAAGAAGGCACTCAGATTGTCTTCAAAGAAATCCAAGGCGGCGCGGTCGATCTCAAGCTCGGAAACCGCCCAGCCGCAGAGGCCTACATCGGGAAAGACGTGACACTCGGCGTGCGTCCCGAGGATTGCGATCTCGTCCCGGCCGGCCAAGCTCCTTCAGAAAATTCGTTCCAAGCCGTCGTCGACATCGTCGAGCCAATGGGCGCGGAGACGTATTTCTACCTTCAGACCGGCGCCCATACGGTCATCAGCCGTAGCCATGCCGCCGTGGATCAGCGGGAGGCCGGGCACCGTCTCCGCTTCGAGATGAACCCGGCGCGGATCCATCTCTTCGACCCGGTGAGTGGCATTCGAATCCATTGAGCAGAACGATTCCGCATGACGTGCCGACGCGGAGTCGGGCAGATTTTGAGCGCGAAGAAGCGGGCCGGATGGCTCCGTGGGCGGTTCCTCCGACCGGCTCGGTCGGGCGGCAGTTTCCCGAGCCGCCTCACGCCTACCGCGCCGAGATCCAGAGGGACCGGGCACGGATCATCCACTGCGCGGCATTTCGACGGCTCGATGGAAAAACTCAGGTCTTTCTCAACGGCACCGGTGACCATTATCGCACCCGCCTGACCCATACGATCGAGGTCGCCTCGGTGAGTCGGAGCATGGCTCGCGCGCTTCGCCTGAACGAAGATCTCGCCGAGGCGATTGCTCTGGCCCACGACCTCGGCCATCCGCCTTGCGGACACACCGGCGAGGAAGAGCTCGACCGCTTGCTCGCGGACCACGGCGGCTTTGACCACAATGTGCAGAGCCTCCGCATCGTCGAAGAACTGGAGGAAAAATATCCGGCATTTCCCGGACTCAATCTCACGTGGGACGTGCGCGAGGGCATCCAAAAACACGCGGACGGCTACACGCACCCGCTCACCGGGGAGCGCTACGCCTCACCATCCCTCGAAGCCCAGGTCGCGGATCTTGGAGACGAGATCGCGTATTCGAGCCACGACCTCGACGACGGCCTCGATGCCGGACTCCTCACCCTCAATGCCCTCTCGCAGGTGCCTTTGTGGGTCCGTGCGGAAGAAAAAGCTCGCGCGGAATCTCCGAAGATCGACTGTGCGCGCCACCGTGGATTTGTCATCCGTTGCCTCGTCAACCTTCTTGTTGATGACCTCATCGGCGAGACCGCTTCCAATATCAAAAAGTCTGGCGTCGCCACGCTCGACGAGGTCCGCCGCCATCAGAAACGCTTGGCCGCATTCCAGCCCGCAACTCGAAAGCAACTCTCTGCCCTCCGCCGGTTCCTCTTCGCCAATCTCTACAAGCACCCCGAGGTGGCTGACGCCAACCGACAAGCCGCCAAGCTTATCTCAGAGCTCTTCACCTTCCTGATCCACCACCCCGCAAAACTCGGACGCAAGGCCACCGCCCGGATCCGAAAAAATGGCCTCGAACGCAGCGTTGGCGATTACATTTCCGGCATGACTGACCGCTACCTCACACGCCAACACCGCGAGTTCGGCTTGCTCATACCTAGCCGCGAAACAACCAAGACCTGATTCGCTAACAACGGTGCATCGGGCATGGAAAAGGCAAAACTCAGAAGCGGTTTTCGACAGGATTAACAAGATTTACAAGATTCCGGAAAAGACCAGTTGAAGTAATCAGCCCAGGATTGCCTTTGACCCGCCATGCATCTGAGGTGAATTTGAGGCGCGCACCGCGACTGAGGCTACTTGAACTCGTCACCTCCGCGTCGGTTTGGGCGGGTTCTCAATGCGGTTGGGTGGCTGTTTCAATCCGCGCACCCACAAGGGGCGCGACACTCCGAATCGCGACCGAGGCGAAAAACGATAACGTTTCAATCCGCGCGCCCGCGAGGGGCGCGACCTTCCGGCACCGTCGGATTCCGCACCGGCACACCGTTTCAATCCGCGCGCCCGCGAGGGACGCGACACGTCCGCGCGCTCTGGCCATCCCGGTGATCCTGTTTCAATCCGCGCGCCCGCGAGGGACGCGACTTTAAATCAATGGAAATCCTAGTCCTAATGTGTGGTTTCAATCCGCGCGCCCGCGAGGGACGCGACTTCGCCCCGGCCAATCGCCGCGTTGACCTGATTGTTTCAATCCGCGCGCCCGCGAGGGACGCGACGCAGAGGGCGACGATTTGCCGTCTCGCTCTATTGTTTCAATCCGCGCGCCCGCGAGGGACGCGACCTGCGAGTTTTTCCCTGTATTCTGCTTCTGAGATGTTTCAATCCGCGCGCCCGCGAGGGACGCGACCTTTGCTGCGGGAGAAGGGCGTGTTGCCCCCGCGCGTTTCAATCCGCGCGCCCGCGAGGGACGCGACAAGGCGTTGCCGACGCCAAGATCTACAGCAGCTCGTTTCAATCCGCGCGCCCGCGAGGGACGCGACTCAAGCTGACGAAGGCCGACGAGCCTCGCTACGAGTTTCAATCCGCGCGCCCGCGAGGGACGCGACATCGCTCGGCCAGATCCGCTGCACCTCGTCGATGTTTCAATCCGCGCGCCCGCGAGGGACGCGACCTAGATGGTTGGCGCACTCTATGTCTTGGTATGCGTTTCAATCCGCGCGCCCGCGAGGGACGCGACCATCGGCCAGCGGTATCTCGAACTCGCACCACTTGTTTCAATCCGCGCGCCCGCGAGGGACGCGACTCTTCATATTATGGCAAGACTCCAAAAACAGTTTGTTTCAATCCGCGCGCCCGCGAGGGACGCGACTCCGCTCATAAGCGTCCCTTGTGATGATTTCTGTGTTTCAATCCGCGCGCCCGCGAGGGACGCGACGCAGGCATCCGGCCACTCGCGCAAGATGCCAGTGTTTCAATCCGCGCGCCCGCGAGGGACGCGACACTGCGGCAAGCCGACGACTGGCCCGCTCCTGATGTTTCAATCCGCGCGCCCGCGAGGGACGCGACTCAGAAATCAGCACAGCAACAGTGTCGGGAATCGTTTCAATCCGCGCGCCCGCGAGGGACGCGACGCAGCGGAACCACTCTGAGGGCTGCGAAGGACTTGTTTCAATCCGCGCGCCCGCGAGGGACGCGACAACAACAAGGAGGAAAACTAAGGTTATGCCATCGTTTCAATCCGCGCGCCCGCGAGGGACGCGACCAAGCGGGCGTTCCCGGAGAAACTGGAGAAGAAGGTTTCAATCCGCGCGCCCGCGAGGGACGCGACAAACCACTGCCCGATCTGAAAGTCCGGAAATGCGTTTCAATCCGCGCGCCCGCGAGGGACGCGACCGGCAGCACACTCTAAGCTAATAACAAAACTATGGTTTCAATCCGCGCGCCCGCGAGGGACGCGACATGCCGCTCGCGAGGTCGAACGCGTGAGAGAAGCGTTTCAATCCGCGCGCCCGCGAGGGACGCGACGGAAAACGGAAAATCATTCATTGGAACTTCGATTGTTTCAATCCGCGCGCCCGCGAGGGACGCGACGAAAACGCCTTGGAATGTCTCGCCGCGAAATTTGTTTCAATCCGCGCGCCCGCGAGGGACGCGACTCATTATTTCTTGGACGAGTTGCACAAGTTCTTGTTTCAATCCGCGCGCCCGCGAGGGACGCGACACAATCCAAAGCGTGAGCATTCCGCCCGCAATAAGTTTCAATCCGCGCGCCCGCGAGGGACGCGACGTCAAGGGTTCTGCGTTCGCAGTCGGAAAACAAGTTTCAATCCGCGCGCCCGCGAGGGACGCGACATGCCTTCGATTGACGCCTACTTGACGCCAGCAAGTTTCAATCCGCGCGCCCGCGAGGGACGCGACCCTTCACGGCTGCGGCAATTCGTCCCCGGGAAGTGTTTCAATCCGCGCGCCCGCGAGGGACGCGACTGTGGATTGGGCTCGTCACGGCACGAAGATCAGCGTTTCAATCCGCGCGCCCGCGAGGGACGCGACTGAGAAGATCATCGTCGCGCCGGGGCAGGAACTTGTTTCAATCCGCGCGCCCGCGAGGGACGCGACCGCGGGCGGCGTCGTGTTACATCTGGAAACGGTTGTTTCAATCCGCGCGCCCGCGAGGGACGCGACTGAACGCAAAGCACCGAATGCTGAAGGAGTATGTGTTTCAATCCGCGCGCCCGCGAGGGACGCGACAATAATTTACCACGCTGCCACCCGATGGAGGGTTGTTTCAATCCGCGCGCCCGCGAGGGACGCGACAGTGGCATCGTAACCTGCTGATACGATAGACTCAATCCTGCGCTTATGGCGAATCGGAGGCTTTGGGAATCTCCGCCCACCAAAAACGAGTTTCAAGATGTCAAAGATCGCTCTCCATCAGGGAGCTGCGCAGTGCGCGAACCTCTCCTCCGGAGCATGAACACTCTATGTTCGCCGGGTCAAACAATCAAAGGCGACGAGGGGTCAAAGGAAGACTTTACTCCTACATGTTCGACGCGCTGATCCCATGTGGAACCAAGATTGTAAAACCGAAGCGAGTCCTTGCTGGTTTCGATTGCTTTTTCCAAGCGGTTCTTCAGTTCCACATAACGAGCGGAATCGACCTGGCATTCAAAAACGGAAAACTGCACCCGCTGTCCGTAGTCGAGACAGATTTTGGCGACACGGCGAAGGCGTTTTTTTCCTCCTTCGGAAGATGTGGCGACATCATAAGTGATCAGCACATGCATGGGGTTTATCTCCAAATAAACGAGGGATAGGCATCTAGGTCGCCGCGAATGGCACGGGCGAGCAGTCGTGCCTGCACGAAGGGCACGAGCCCGAGGGACATTTTTTCCTGAAGGAAAGGGTGCGTGATCTCGTCCTGCTTGCGCTCCTGCCATGCGACTAGAAACTGCTTCCGGGCACCCTCGGTGAGCTCGATGGCCCCAGTCTCGCGGTGCACAAAATCGGATGGTTGGATCTGCCTGCGGTTTATCATTGTCAGGATGCAGCGCTCGGCGAGGACGGGGCGAAATTCCTCCATGAGATCCAGCGCAAGAGAGGGTCGACCCGGCCGGTCCCGATGGAGAAAGCCCACGGCGGCATCGAGTCCTACAGATTCCAGCGCGGACCGGCAGTCATGGGCGAGCAGACTGTAGGCAAAGGACAACATGGCATTGACCGGATCGGTGGGAGGACGCCGGACGCGTCCGGGAAATTCAACCCCCGGCGCGGTAATGAGTTGGGAAAACGCCGCGAAATAGCTGTTGGCGGCATCTCCCTCAAGCCCTCGTTGGGAATCCAAGTCCGTCGAGCGAAGCGCTGCGAGGGCATTCCGTCGCAGGACGATGACCGCCGCCTCGATTGCAGGGTGCGAACCGTGGTCGCGGGCGCTCCGCAGCAGCACGTTCTTTCCATTTGTCAGCTTTGCAGCAATGAAGCTGCCAGCAAATTTCGCGCAGGAAGCCGGATCATCCGCCTGGCGATACTGTGCCCTTCGCAGCAGAACATTTCCGGCTGTAAACCCCCGCACTGCGGCGAGGAAGCGTCCGTGCGGCGAGCAGAACGACAACGTGACACCAGCTTCCGCACATCCCGCCATAAGCTGCGCGCTGGCCCCGATGTCATAGCCCAGGCAGACAATGCCATCCAGATTGTGCAGCGGGACACGCAGCAGCGACTGCCCATCCTGCCGCACCTCGACCGCGGCCCCATCCTTGCGCAGATAGGCCCCCTCTCGTGTGACAAACAGCGTGTTGAGATGTTGTTTCACGGGGAGACATTTTGAACTTCAGGGAATTCAGAAAGGGAATCGTCGAGTTGGGAAACGAGCCAGGATGTGACCGATCGGGTCGCCCGCGGCTGACAGATGTCGGAGAGTGAGCAGGCCCCGCATTTTCTCTTTTCGTAGATCGCCTGAGGGATTTGTGGATTATTGAGGACCTGCTGCAATCGCCGGGCTGACTCCCGCACCAGATCGCGCAACTCCTTATCAATCTCCACCGTCGTTCGCCGCCGGGGCTGGCCATAAAAAAGAAAACCTTCCGGAACATTTGTCCTCAGCGTTTCCTCCAGGCACATCGCCTGCGCGGCGAGCTGAACTTCGTCTGCCCGGTGCGCTTTGGGTTTACCCCGCTTGTATTCCACCACCACGATCCGCCCGTTCCTGTGAAACTCCACCACATCGCACATCCCATGCAGGCCGAGTTCCTCGCCGCGCACCGGAAGCCCGCGCGTGATGCGCACTCCTGGCCTAGATTCGTCCGGTCCGTCATGCGCCCGGTCGTGCATCGCCCGCCCCTCCGCCGTGAACCGGTTCTCCGTCCACTCCCGCTCCACATGGATCAACGCGCACTGCCGCTCGCAGTAGAGCAAATGTTGGAGTGCCGAGATCGGGATCGTGTCCATCCCGTGTCCTACGGGAGCCTGAAGGGTTCGGAGTTCATGCTCCCGCGTCGCCGCTCATAAAAGTCCGGTGGGATTGTTGTGAGTAGAAATCTGGCGTGTGCAATCTGCTCCTCGAACGTTGGCTCGGGATGACCCAACGGCCCTTCTCCCTCCCCAATCTCCGGGAGGTTCAGATCAAACGGATCGCCGGAGGTCGCTGAGGAGGCGCTCTTTGATGCTAGGTGTGGCATATCGGTTCAGGATTTCTTGGAGTTCGGGCGAGTCGGTGTCGAGGCGATTGATGCGGATCAGATTGAGAATATCATAGTAATCCTTCCCCTGCACGGCCCGATCCCATGTGCGGGTCGCGTGAAGCTTGAGCGCGATCAGATGCAGGGCACCGGCAACCTGGAGAACGCACCCGCCATACGCGCGCTCCTCACTTCCAGCCAGGAGCTTCCCGAAGGTCTCCGCGTCCACTAACATCAGATCGATCCGGAACCCCCCGCCGCCAACCGGCTCGAACTGCGCAAAGGCTTTCACCTCGTGGATCGGGCGGTATCCAAGCCCGGACAGGATCACCTTCCAAGCATCCAGATCCGCCGCAGGAATCAGGAAGTCAAAATCCAACGTCGTCCGATCATACCCACGCGCATTCACCGCATGCCCGCCGATCAGAAGAAACTCCCGCCTGGCAGACTGCGCGTCGCGCACGACGGATTGGAAAATGTTGGTCTCGCTGTTCACACGATTCGGCGGATGAGGGTGACGCCAGCAGGGATGGCAGACTCGCCAATTTTGACCTCGTAGTCAGCAAAAGCGCGAGGCACTTCGACATCGGGCTTCCGCGTAATAGTGACGGCTTCGAACAGCTTGTGGCTGGCAGCATCGCCAAGTTGCGAACTGTGCTCGAATACCAGGAGCCCGCGCGGGTTCATGCTGCCGGCCGGACGCGCTGCCGATTGGTCGAACTGAAATGCGTTTTCCAAGGCTGTGAAAAGTAGTTCCCGATCCGCATCCGAAAAGCCGGTCTGAGCGGCAAGGAAGGGATTGATAAACCCATGCGCGCGGTAGAGCGCGTAGGGAACAGTGAATTTTCGGCCCATCGTGCGATTGTCGCCGGTTTCCTTGTTTATCTCCTTTTCCGTCTCGGCGGAGCAGCGGGTAATCGCATGCTCGGCGGTTACAATCCGGTCAATGGATCGGGCGAATGAGAGTTGGACGGGGCCACGAACTTGGCCACAGTTAGCTTCCTTCATTGACATCACAGCTCCGAAGGCACGGACATCGAAATAGTGCTCGCACATGTAGTCCTTCGGCGACTTGGCCTTTTGTTCAGTAGCAGGCTTCCTCTCCGTGGAAAGGGCGATCTCCCTCGTCTGAACATAAATTTTGTTCGGCGAGGCGTCGCCTTTAACGGTTTGAACAAAATTCCGAACCTTTCGTTTGAGCATGACATCGGTGGTGAGGCCCTGGCCGGTTTCGGGATCGATGCGGGGCAGGTTGCCGGCATCGGGGTCGCCGTTCGGGTTGGCGTCGAGGACGTCGAAGAGGTAGATGAAGTCGTAGCGGTTCATGGTGTATTGGTCTTTCTATTGTGCTGTTGTGGTTTCGGGTTTGTCTTTCTTTGGGAAAAAATCCTGTCGCTGGTGGTAGTAGCCGATGGCGAAGAGGCCTTGATCTTCTAGTCCGAGGTGTGTGGGGAACGAGGACAGCGCTCCGTGAATCGCTTGAACAAGCTTATCACGGTTGACTTTGTGCCCTCCTTCAAGTTTCGAGAGGTGGTGCTGATATGTTCGGAGTAGTCTTGGGAAGACGGCTCCCGGAGTAGCGGAGGCACTCCCATAGAATCGGTCTCGAATGGTGGCGTTAATTCCGGGGAGAGCATCCTCCTGGGTTTTCTCCAAGGCTGCGAAAAGGCGTCCGAGGAGATAGGCGGGTTCGGTGCGGGTGGTGTCAAGGCTCATAGGTATTTGGATTTGTGATTGTCGGGTAAGAAACGCTTTGATCGCGCAGGCTCGGAGATAGTTGATGTCGTGGTCAGCGCGGATTCGGTTGAGAACCGCGTTGTAAAAAGAATGAGGGTATGGGGTCCCGTTGAGGATCGCCTGCATGAGGCTTCCGCCGAGAAGGGGCGGGATGTCCTTTGCCTCGCGTCCGGTTTGACGCAGCAGTGCCCAGACCGGAGGAAACTCAGGGTCCGAGTCACGGGATCGCCGAATCTTCAATGCATCGAAATGCGAGTGCAGACGCTCGATCATCTGGGCGATGGTCCCGATATGCCAAAACCGCACCGAAAGCCGGGTCACATTGCCGGAAAGACCAAGGATAAAAAACTTCGTATCCGGGTCCCCAAGCTCGGCGGGCAGTGTTCCCCCACCCTTTCGAAGGGTGTTTAGAAATGCCTCCAACCGTGCGTGCATGACCGGATCGTCGCCTGAGGAATTCTTTTCCTCGGTATCGCCACCGAGAAATTTGGCGAAAAGTGACTCGGCGACCGTCTCGCGCTCGGTCCAGAAGACGGTCGTGGCATCACCAATCGTCACCCGGTGCCGCCGCGACTGCGGGCCGGAGAGGAGGGCGTTCAGGGCGTTGCAGTATTGAAAGGTTGCCTGCTCAGAAACGGGAGAATTGAAGGTTTGCTCTTTGCCGTAGGACTCAAAGGCATCGAGGTTAAATGAAGCGAGTTTGGCCCCGCCGGGAGCGGCACCATTGACACCTTTAATTGCCGGTTCCGCGAGCCTTGCAATGGAGGCAAGTTGCCCCGTAACAAGACACATGGCTTTAGCCTGCGAACCATCGGACGCGCTGCTTTGCGCAATCCACCACTGAGAGAAGCCAAGGGATTCGTGAACGTAGGATTGCTGTCCAAGAATCCGGAACACTCCGAATCCCGTGACAGCAAAATCATCAAGTTGGCCTTTCCAATCGAGCGCCTTCTCTGGAGACCACGCTTCAAAAAACCGGCACACAGCGGAGTAAGCGGAATCGTTGACGACGGATTCGAAGGACTTGTGCTGTTTTCTGGATTCGGTGAAACACTCCAAACTCCGCTCCGGTTTGGCGTCGTCTTTTTTGTAACCGAGCAAGTAAGCCGAGTTGTCCCACAAAATGCAGGGATTGATTCCCTGCCCTGGCGGCTTGGCATCGCCCGGCACAAGCATCTGCCTCGGGACCTGTTTGCTTTTCACCGCTCCCTTTTTGCTGGTCTCAGAAACCGTCTCGCGGGCGTCTTCGATCGAATGGAGGCGGCCATCGGGGTGAAGCACGATGCAGAAGGTGACTCTTTGCACGCTGTATCCCGGAGTCGGAAGCCCATAGGAGGGATCCTTGGCGAGGCGTTCGTAGAGTTGGTTGAGGGAATGAAGAATCATGCGATGGCTTGGTGGAATGGAGGGACGGTGACGACGCCGTTTTCCATGACCGCTCGGAAAAAGCGCGGTGACGTGTCACGGACTTTTTTAGTCTTCGGATCCTGATCGAATGCGATGTCGTGGAGCATGAACCCGAAGTCCCGGTCGCGGTCCCCCTCGGGAAGTTCGCAGGCCGGCATGTCCGAGCCGGATTCGACAAGTGAGAAATCCGCCGGGAATTCGCGGGTTCCGAAATAGGGGTGGTGGAAATACTGGCCCTTGCGGGCGCGGCGGTTGAAGATATCGAGATGCTTCCCCTCCGGTTCGGAGGAATCGAGAAGATCAAAGTGGGCCTCGATCACGTAGTCCACATCGCGCAGCAGGAGCGATGCCCGCTGCTGCCGCTCATCCTCGATGATCAGGGCCATGTCGCCCGGAGCCTCACCACGAATCTGGGCAGCGTTCGGGGAGACCATCTTTTTGCCGACCTCGTTCCGGCGGATTGAGGTGAAGCGGATGGGCTTCAGCACATGGATCCTGTCAATCACCCACCGGATTTGCGGTTTCCAGTAGATGGCTTCAAGCAGCCCTCTGGCGGCAGATGGCGTGATGATGTCGTAGGAGACGCGTTCGGCTTTCATTTCCGGGCGGGTGAAGCAGGCGAACTCGCCCCAGACGTGGAGTTTGATTCCGTAGGACATGAGATTTCAGAGGATAGATTGTTCCGGTCGCATGGCGAGATCAGGCTCTGGATGAAGGCCAAATTCTTCGCTGTAGTGGTGGGTGCTGTTGAGGATGTGAAAGCGGTCGTGGATGGTGAGGAGGATCCCCGCCGCGAGGAGCCTCTGGTGTTGTTGTTTTGGAATGGACACCGAAAAGCGCTGGAGCTTGCGGGCAAGGTAGCGGAGGCGGCCGGGATCGAATGTTTTGCGAAGCTCTTCACACAGGGCCTTCCCTTCGTCCCCGTAGGGAATCAGGATCGGATCCGTGTAATCGTCGATGAGATGGAAATTCTCGGCACAGGTTTTGAAACGGAAGAGCAGGAGTTCGTCCGGGCGAGTCATTTGGCCCGGCCAGCAGTCGAGAATGCGGTGTTTGTCCATCTGCGACTGGTGCTGCCAGTAATGGATGCGAAAATAGGCTTCGATCGCATCCGGCGAAAGAAGGTCGGATTGCGAAGTCGCAAGCACCTCTGCGGCGGAGGCAGCCGTGTCGCGGAGGAATCCCGCCGGAGGCAACTGCGGCGGCTCAAAGATAAAGAGTTGCCCGCCGGGCTCGCCAAGCATGGCTGTCAACCGCCCCTCGCGGTCGCAACGTCCAGCCGCCTGTGCAATCGAATCGAGTCCCGACAGCGCCCGAAAAACCACTGGAAAATCAATGTCCACCCCCGCCTCAATGAGCTGGGTGGAAATCAGTCTCACCGGCAATCCCTGTTTCAGGCACGATTTGATTTGATCCAGCTTGGCTTTTCGGTGCGCCGGACACATCAGCGCACTGAGATGAAAACGGTTGTTGTCGCGTGGGAGCAAATCGAACAACTCGCGGGCATGCCGCCGGGTATTGACGATGCAGAGAGCTTGCTCGTGCGCGCAAAGACTTGGAAGCAACTCTTCGGTGGACTGCTTTCCAAGGCGCACCGCTTTGACACGGCGAAGCCTCCGGTGCAGGGACGCAGGGTCGGGAATGATCTCCGTTGGAGTTCCAATACCCTGCGGAAAATCGTGCCTGCGTTCAATGGATGGTTGGGTTGCTGTGCAAAGAACGACCGATGATCCGTAATTTCGTGCCAGTTCTTCCATGCCCCGCAAGCAGGGAGCAAGGAAGTCCACCGGCAGCGTCTGCACCTCGTCGAGAATGATGACAGAACGCGCCAGGCGGTGAAGTTTCCGGCATCGCGATGTGCGGTTCGCGTGGAGCGACTCGAAGAACTGGACATTGGTCGTGACAACAATGCGGGCATCCCAGTTTTCAGCCGCAAGGCGGGAGCTGGTCGTCGAGTGCTTCGCATCGGAATCCAGATTGGAATGGTGTTCCAGAACGATATCCGGGCCGAGAGAGGCGAGCGCCTCGCGAAAAACTTCGGCGTTTTGCTCGATGATCGAAGTGAACGGAATCACGTAGATCACCCTGCGAAGGTTGTGGATCCGCGCATGGCGAAGAGCGAACGCCATCGAGGAAAGCGTCTTCCCTCCCCCGGTCGGAACAGTGAGGGAGAACAAGCCGGGAGCATGCTCCGCACTTCTTGTGCAGACTTCAAGAACCTCGGAGCGGATGCGGTTCACAGGCGATGAGCCAGGCACGAAACTCGCTAAATGCTGAGAAAGCGCCCTTTCGATCTCTGCCATTTCAGGCAGAGCACGCGGACGGAATCCCGACTGCTCCGGCGACATAAATCTCTCGGTCGCGAGAAAGTCGGCATCCGCCAAAGCCGAAAAAAACATCCGTAGGAAAAAGGAAAGCGAGAATCCGCTGCGCATGGCAAACATTGGCGGCGGCAAATCAGTGACACTCTCCAAGAGCGCCTCGGGAGCGGGATCAAAACAAGCCACTTCCTTCCTGAGGCGATTTTCCAGACTGGATGGGGAGTCGTCGATACCGTCAGGGAGTCCGGCGTGATGCCCGGCCAGCACATACGCCAGAATGCGTCCAAAGGTGGAAAAATACCGATTCGCAAACTGTGCCCCCGCTGTCGAGTGATCTACTTTGCCAGCAACCTCATCGGCGTGCGGGTCGGATTTGAGTTTGAGATACTCCTGCCACTCTGGAGCGAACTTTCCCAAATCATGCCAGAGGCCGGCGAGTCGCCCCCAATCGCGGGCGGCTTTTGATTCATCGGATCCCTCGAGAAACATCTCCCCGGCGAACTTAGCCGTCCACCAAGCGACTTTGTTTAGATGTCCGTGGAAGCGATCCAGGTTCTCGCACTTTCTACAATTCTCGCCCGGGCACTCCTCCTCACCATCTCCAAAAGGAGTGAAAAGCGGCTCCCAATTTCGCGGGTCGGACGAGCTTGGGTCGGTATGGGCGTAAAAATCCATGCGGTCCGTGCCGGGAGGGTAGCAGGCCCCTGAGTGAGGGGAAGGCGAACTTGGCTGGGATCTGACCTGGATCATGGCGCGAACGATAATCGGGCCACCCGGTCAACGGCTGTCCTACCCTTTGATTTTTGGGGATGGCGACTTAACTCGCTGTCCGTAGCTTGCGAGGCGTGGGCTTCGGCGTGGGTTTAGGCGGGGGACTTGGAGTGGGCTTGGACGCTGGCTTGCTACTTGGCTTCGGTGTCGGGCTCGCCTTTGGAGTGGGCTTTGGTGTGGGCTTCTTGGCGGCATCGAGATTCGGCTTTTTGAGGACCGGGATCTCCTTGAGGGCCTCGATGCGGACTTTTGCTAGCCCGCGGTCGTAGGTGCCCAGCTTCTTCGCCGCGACGACGCTGAGGTCGATGATCCGACCTTTCACGTAGGGACCGCGATTATTGATGCGGACGATGATCGAGTTTTTGGTTTTCAGGTCGGTGACCCTAACCATCGTGTGAAACGGGAGTTTTTTATGAGCGGCTGTGAAGTCAGTGGCGCGGTAGCGCTCGCCATTAGCCGTGAGCCGCCCGATCCACCGTCCGCCATACCACGAGGCGATTCCTTCCTGCACAAATGTCGGCTTGGCCTCGTAAATCGGGCCCTTTGGCTGGTCCGGAGTCACAATGATGTTTGGTGTGGCGCAACCGCCGAGGAAGGCCAGGAGCAAAACGGCGGTGATCCATCTCATTGCGTGGTTCATTTTTCGTAGGGTGCGAGGCGCACGGAGAGTTCGCGCGGGACATGTGCATGGATGACGGCGTCGTCGCCCTCATAGTGAATATCGAGCACGTGCCCGACACGGTGAATTTCTGCCAATAACGCAGACTCTGAAGTTGGCACACGGAATTGCCCGCGCAGGCGCCATGCGGCCAGCCGCGTTTCGAGTTCGCGGATCAGCGTCTCCATCCCCTCGCCGGTCCGCACCGACACGCCGACGCTGCCGGGGTAGCGCGCGAGTTGGTTGACGACAATCTCGCGATCGGGGACGAGATCGATTTTATTGAAAACAAGGATCGTTTGTTTGCCATAGGCGTCCAGCTCAGCGAGCGCCTCATCCACGGCAGCCATCTGTTCATGGTGTTGCGGGTGGCTGAGATCGACAATGTGGATGAGCAGGTCGGCGAGCTGCACCTCTTCGAGCGTGGCTTTGAAGGACTCGATGACCGTATGCGGAAGCTTGCGAATGAAGCCTACCGTGTCGGTCAGCAAGATCTTCTGCTTATTCGGCAGCATGACTTGGCGGGTCGTTGGATCGAGCGTGGCGAAGAGCTTGTCGACCGCGAGAACGCCAGCTCCGGTGAGACGGTTGAGGAGCGAGGATTTCCCGGCATTCGTGTAGCCGACAAGTGATGCCACCGGCCAATTTTTCCGAAGCCGGCCCTCACGCTGGACTCCCCGGTTTTTTCGGACTTCCTTGAGGTCGCGCTCGAGGCGGGCGATCCGCTCCTGCACGCGTCGGCGATCGACTTCGAGCTGGGTCTCCCCGGGCCCGCGCGTCCCGATTCCTCCGCTCTGGCGGGAAAGGTGGGTCCACATCCGCGTGAGCCGAGGCAGGAGATAGTGGAGCTGGGCGAGCTCGATTTGGAGGCGTCCTTCGCGGGTTCTCGCCCGCTGCGCGAAAATGTCGAGGATGAGCTGCGTGCGGTCGAGGACTTTGAGGGACGTGAGTTGTTCGAGATTCCGACCTTGGGCCGGCGAGAGTTCGTCGTCGAAAATCAGCGAGGTGACATGCTTCTCCTCACACTGGATGGCGACTTCCTCGGCCTTTCCCTTGCCGATGTAATAAGGGGCTGTCGGCTTGTCGAGTCGCTGGACAACCGTATCAACCACGTCGGCCCCCGCCGTCGCGGCGAGTTGGCGAAGTTCGTCCAAAGAGTCCTCAACATCCCATCGGTTCACGCCATCGTGCTCGAGGCCGACAAGAATCGTTTTTTCGCTCTCCCCGGAGCCGGAATTCATCATGTGGATGGCCCGGCGAGGAGCGTGCTAGCGGCTTCGAGGGGGTCGGGCGTCGCAGTCAAGTTCAGTAGGGGGAAAGTAAATTGATTCCGACACCAGGTCAATTGCCTTTTGGCGTAGCGCCACGTGGCCGTGATGATTGCCGCACGACAGGCTTCGAACGTCGCCTCGCCGCGGAGCAAGGCTTGGATCTCACGATATCCAATCGCCCGGGCCGCCCCCAGACCGATCCCCACCGAGCCCTGCACCTCGTCGATGACTCCGCTGGCAAACATCGCGTCCACATTTTCCTCGATCCGCTGTCGCAACTCCTCGCGTTCACGAACGAGCACGAACCCGGCAAACTCAAGGCTTGGCGACGACCATGTTTCGCGCGATTGCGAGAGCGGGCACCCGGTGGAGAGAACAATCTCAAGCGCCCGGCGCACGCGGACGGGATTCCGGCAGTCAATCAGATCCGGCGCATCTGGATCGGCCTCGCGAAGGCGCGCGATGGCCTCGGGCAGTTCCATCGCCGAGACCTGCTGCCGGAGCACGGGATCGACCGGAGGCAGATCCGCAAGCCCATGCGTCAAGGCCTTCAAATAAAGGCCGGTGCCACCGACCAGAATCGGAACGGCCCCACGCGCGACGACCTCCGCGATTTTCTCACGGGCTGCGCGAGCATACATGGCGGCGTCGCACGATTCGGTGGACGGAATCGTCCCGATGAGGTGATGACGGATCCGACGAAGAATTTCCGGCGCCGGTTGAGACGTCAGGATCGGCAGGCTGGCGTAGATCTGAAACGCGTCCGCCCCGATGATTTCCCCGCCCACCCGCTCAGCGAGTTCGACGGCGAAGGAAGATTTTCCCACCCCCGTTGGCCCCGTCACGATAATCGGACGGGGCCGGGGAGCAGATGTTGAGTTATTGTTCAGGCTGACGGGTGCGCTCGCTGCGGCGCTCCTCGACGGCTTTCGCTCCGCTGACGACGAGCTTGCGGCTCATGTATTCCTTGTCGTGCAGCTCGGCCACCGCCCGCTTGGCTTCATCGATCGTTTGCATCTGGACAAACGCGAAGCCTTTCGACCGCAACGTGTGACGATTCATCACGATCTCGACGTTCTGGACGAGCCCGACTCCGCTGAAGAGCTCGGTCAGGTCGCTTTCTGCCGCGTCAAACGACAGGTTGCCGACATAGAGCCGGGCCGATGTGACCTCGACTTGCTCGGGCTTCCGCATTCCCGTGGCTCGCTCGGAACGCGCTGGACGCTCGCGGCGTTGCTGGGGCTCGGATGATGACGGTGCCGACGACCGCGCCGGCGCTGCCGCTGGCTTCTCTGGGCTGAAAAATCCGAGGATTTTTGAGATCAGCGATTTTTTTGGTGGAGTCGGCGGATCCAGCCGGACTCTCTGGCTGTTATCGCGGCTCGGACGACGTCCGCCGCGACGGGATGAGCGGCCGGAGCCGCTCGGTGAGTATTCTCTTGGCATTTCTTTTCTATTTATTGCAGTGCATGAGACGCGTTCCCGCTCCCGAAGGCATTGCATTGCTCGCCCTCAGAGTCGTGGGAACCCGTCCGTTCCTCCTCAAGCGGTGCGATCCCCTTCGATGGCTCTTTTGGAAAAGATCTTGTGCCGCGAAGAACATGGGATGCGCTCATGGACCCGAGCTGGCAGACATGACATTCCAAGCCAACCAACCCGGATGGCATTCGGTTAACGCCTGAGGTCCAACTGAGAGTTTCACGATTCGCGGTGCCATTCAAGCTCGAAAAAGGTCCTCGATAAATTTCTGAAGGTTTGAAGATTGACACGTTGCCGCGATTCGCTACGGTCTCCCTCCCGCCGAAATCCGATCATGGCCAACACCGAAGTTATCCTCACCACCAATATCCCGACCCTCGGCTCCGAAGCCGATATCGTCAAAGTCCGTCGCGGCTACGCCCGCAATTTTCTCATTCCTGGAGGCAAGGCTCTTGAGGTCAATCCCTCCTCGCTCCGGAGAATCAATCACCTCAAAGCCCGCCGCGCCGAGCGCGAGGCTCGCGAGGTCACCGCTGCCGAAGAACTGGCCGCGAAGATCAACAGACTCCGTCTTTCCTTCACTCTCGAGACCGGTGAGTCCGGCAAGGCCTTCGGCTCCGTCACGGCGAAAGACATCACAGATCGGATCTCTGCAGAATTGAAACTCGAGGACCTGCCGAAACACGCGGTCACGCTCGACAAGAGCATCAAGGAGACTGGCGAGCACGAGGTCAGTGTGAAACTCCACCCCGACGTGATCGCAAAGCTCAAAATCACGATTGCCGCACCGGTTATCGAGAAAAAGTCCGATGAAGAATCGGATGGAGCCAGAAAGCCTCGCCGGAAAACCGCCGCCAAGGAGTAGCCGCAGAAGATGCCCTCAGGTTCTCCCGCAAACGCCGCGGAGACACTCGTTTCATCCAACGGGGGCGCACAGGGAAAGTCGAAGACGCGAAAGGCCGATTATTCGCAAAAAGCTGGTAGTTATTTACCAGATATTCACAGGCTCCTGCCCCAGAGCCTCGACGCCGAGAAAGGCCTGCTTGGCTCCGTGCTGCTCTCGACATCGGTTCTCGACGACTGCATCGCGCAGATCGACTCGAAGCATTTCCATCTTCCTGCGCATCAACGACTTTTCGACCTTCTGGTCGAAATGCGCAATACGGGAAAGCCGATTGACCTGATCTCGGTTACCCAGACGCTCGAAGATCGTAAAATGCTGGAGGAAGTCGGTGGAGCGGCCGTCATCACCGACTTGTTGACCTTCGTTCCGACGGCGGCGAATGCGGACTACTATCGGGAGATTTTATCGGAAAAATTTCTCCTCCGGCAGATGATTTCTGTCTGCACCGAGTATGCTGCCCGATCCTACGACGAACAGGGCGACGTGCGCACTCTGCTCGACGAGGTCGAGGGAAAGGTCCTCGCGATCGGAGACGACCGCTTCCGGGCCTCGCTCCCGACCATGAAGGAAATGGTCAACGACGCCATCAACAGCATCGAGCTTCTCATTCAAAACAAGGGCGGCATTACCGGCCTGCCCACGGGATTTCCCGCCCTGGATCGAATGACCAGCGGACTCCAAGAAAGCGAAATGTTTGTCATCGCTGCCCGTCCGTCGATGGGAAAAACCGCGCTGGCCATGAATATCGCGGAGCACGTTGCCATCGAATCCAACAAGGCCGTCGCCGTTTTCAGCTTGGAAATGAGCGCCTCGCAACTCGTCCAGCGCATGCTCTGCGCCCGCGCCCGCGTCAACTCAAAGGACCTCCGGGAGGGATTTGTGGGGAAACAACAGATGGGCAGCATCGGCACGGCGGCCGGGTTGCTCACGAAGGCGAGGATGTTTGTCGATGACACGCCGGGCATTAGCATTCTGGAACTCCGCGCGAAGGCGAGGCGACTCCAGAACCGCGAGAAGATTTCCCTCGTCGTGATCGACTATCTCCAGCTTCTCCGATCAACATCCCGCCGCGCCCAAGACAACCGGCAAATCGAAATCGCGGAAATCTCGGCCGGCATCAAAGCCATGGCCAAAGAACTCCGCATCCCGGTCATCGTTCTTGCCCAGCTGAACCGAAACCCTGAACAGCGCAGCGGCGACAGCAAGGGACGCCCCCGCCTTAGCGATCTTCGCGAATCGGGCTCGATCGAGCAGGATGCCGACGTCGTCGCCCTCCTCGTTCGTGAAAAATATTACGCGGAGGATGAAGAGGCCCGAAAAGAAGCGGAAGGGAAGGCCACGCTCATCATCGCCAAACAGCGAAACGGCCCGACCGGCGATGTCCCCCTCACCTTCATCGAAGACTACGCCCGCTTCGAAGAGCGCGCCGACGACCGCCGCGAGGAGTAAGCCCTTTTTGACACCCAGACGGGTGGAATCGACGGACGATCCGTTGACTTACGCTGGCTCCGCCATCTGGTTGGGGAGCGCACCCGTCTCGGGTGCTGGTTTCGGCGTCCCGCCGAAACAGGCTTTCCCTGGAAGTTCGCGTCAGCGGGCCGCTGCCGCCCGCACCTGGGACGGGTGCGCTCCCCGGAATACTCCCATGGCACACCGACTGGAATTTCGGCACGCGTCGTTTCACCTTTTTCACCGTGGACTTGGTATAAGCCCCCGCGCGGCCCCTCGCTCAATTCTTCATCTCCAGAGTGGCACTCCCGCACTTTTCCTGTGAGGATCCCCACATCCGGCTCGTGGTGGAATGGCAGACACAGAAGACTTAAAATCTTCTGGACGAAAGTCCGTGCGGGTTCGAGTCCCGCCGAGCCGACCAACCCTGCAAACCCGGTGGCTCCGGTCGCGATTCGAAAGAACCGGCAGGAGAACCTCTGTTCGCCAACCCGCAGCCCCCCCTCACTAGCCGCAAGAAAATGCGGACGCCTTAATGCAATCCTCTGCGCGCTGACCCGATTGGACCGGCGACCGGCCTATCGCGAGATTTGTGTGCTCGGGAAGGCTCTGAGGGTGGCGAAGAGCAAAAGAACTCCTGCAAACGAGTGGACTCCGGCCCCCCGTTATCCTACCGCTCGACTTCTCGCCCGTTCCCAACCATCCTCTCCTCGATGCAGACACCGGCCAGCGTCCTTGTTACCGGAGCCTCCTCGGGCATCGGACTCGCGACCGCGCGCATTTTGAGCCGATCCGGCTTTCGCGTTTTTTCCGGAGTTCGCAAACCGACGGGAACTCTGGAATCGCTTACCTACCGCGAAGTCGCCCTCGACGTCACAGATCCCGCGTCGATCGCCGCCGCACGGCGCACGGTGGAAAGCCAACTTGACGGAGGGGGGCTTTTTGCAGTGATCAACAATGCAGGCGTTGCCGATATCCGTCCCTTGGAGTTTACCCCGCTCGACCAATTTCGCTCCGTCTTCGATGTCAATGTCTTCGGCGTCGTCGCGGTAACCCAATCCTTTCTGCCCCTATTGCACCAATCGAGTGGACGGATCATCCTCATCGGTTCGGTGGGCGGAATGGTCACGATCCCCTTCGGATCCGCCCTTTGCGCTTCGAAGCATGCGATCGAGGCCATCGCCGACGCATGGCGCCTTGAATTGCGAGCCTCTGGCATCCGCGTCACCTGCATCCAGCCAGCCTCGATCAACTCCGGCTCCGCCGAAAAGCTCGCTGCGCAGACGGAAAAAACCATTGAGAGCCTCAGCCTTGAAGGCCGCAGTCGCTATGCCGCGAAGATGCGGCATTTCATGAAAGTGACCCTCGCCTCCGAGACCGCCGGAAGTCCGCCCGAGGTCGTTGCCCTCGCCGTCCTCAAGATCTTGCGTCAAAGAAATCCCCCAGCGCGCGCGCTGGTCGGAAAGCACTCACATCTTCTGAAATTCCTTGCCCGCTACCTCCCGGATCCCATCCGAGACCGGCTATTCCAAAAGCTTTTCCTCGACGTCCCCTCCCGTCCCGGCACCTAGCCCACGGAGTCCGGTTCGCTCCGGCCTGCAGCTGGTCCGCTAGGCTGCCACAGCGAGCGGGACCAGTATTTCGATCACAGTGCTGCCCGGGTCGCTTTTGCCCAAGCGGACCTCACCGTGGAGGACCTTGGCGATTTTTTGGGAAACGGCCAACCCGATGCCCAAGCCGTCAGGTCGTCGGGTCATACCGGAATCACCTTGGACAAACGGTGCAGAAACTTCCTGAAATTTCTCTGGCGAGAGGCCCGAGCCAGAGTCTCGGACGGAAAAGCGGATCATTCCCGGCGTGGGTTCGTCGTAGCTAATGCCGATGGCCCCAGCGCGGGTGAACTTCACGGCGTTTTTAATCAGCTGGACCAAGATGAGATAAAGTTTGGGGGCATCGCCGAGACGCCAATCTCCCGAGGTTTTTACGGAATCGAAGGCGTCCACTTGAATTTGCGAGGCATGCTCCGATTGGTCCAAGTAATCGTGGAGGGTGACTTCGGCCCGGCCGATGAGTTCCGCCAGGGAAAATGGGGCATTGCGGGGGGAGATGTCGACGGCGTCGAGGGTGGCCAGCTCAAGGAGCCCGGTGATCATTTCCAGAAACTCTTCTCCGCTATGTTGGATATGGTGGGCGAAGTCCAGAATTTCCGGGTCGGCGGAGGATTCGACGATGAGCGAACTGAATCCAATAATGTGATTGAGCGGAGTGCGAAACTCGTGGCTGATCATGGACAAAAACGCTGATTTGATCTGGGCGCTTTCTTCCGCTCGCGCTTTCGCTTCCGCGAGCTCGCGATCAATCTTTTTGCGGTCAGTTATGTCCAGAGCCGTTGCGGCGAGACTGTGCGTTCCGTCCGGGGCGGTCAGCCGGATGCCGGTCATCAACATGGGGAACTCCACGCCGTCAGCCCGGCGGTGCCAGACCTCCCGCCCGACAAATTTCCCCTCGCGTTGAATCACTTCGATCAGCTCTTGGACCCTGCCGATTTGGTTCGGGGAATGCAGGCGAGAGATCGGCTCGCCGACGAGGTCGGCCGGCTCATATCCGTGGTCTTGGGCGAAGGCCGTATTGACATAAGAAATCTTCTGGTCTTCGCCCGCCAAGACGATGCCGAAATTGGCTTGATCCATCATATTTCGGAAACGCTGGAGTTCACATTGGGTGCGGAAAAGCTCCGTCACGTCGCGATCGCTGCCGCAATAACCAATAAGTGAGCCATCGGAGGCAAGCTGCGGGCGTCCATTCGTCAAAACGGTGACACGCCGCCCATCTTTGGCAACCAGCTCATTAACCAGGGAGCGAATGGGGGCTTTGGCGGCAAAACACGCATTAGCGGCCTCTCGAACGCTGGCCCGGCTCGACTCCACAAGAAGGTCAGACCAGTGGTGCCCGAGGAGTTCTTCAGGTTCGTAGCCAGTGACCTCCCGCACACCACCGCCGACATAGGTGTAGAGGCCCAAGGGATTAACCTCCCAGAGAAACTCGCCAACAATTTCCGAACACTGGAACGATGGACGGTTCCGCGACTCCGACTCAGCACTGTGGTTGTTGGGATTCAAACCTGTTAACTATCCGGAGGAGAATCATAGGCTAGACCCTCGAGATTCCAAGAAGCAAATATGGCGATCACGCCGGTAGGCCAGAGACCTATTTTTACGTGAAAAAAGAATGTTGGCAGCAGCATCGCTTAACGGCGGCGGGGAGCATAAGCCAGCGAGGCCCCTCCCTCCGACCCGAATAGCCTATCTTGTGATTTGTGTGCTCGGGAAGGAGATGAGGGTGGCGAGGAGCAATAGAACTCCCACAAGCAGCAGGACCGCAGCCCCAAGGATCAAGGCGGCTTGCGCATAGGTCTTCTTCGAGGGGTGGGCACCCTGACCGAAAGCCCACACGAGGAGCATGATGATGTTGACGACCGGAATCCCCAAAAGGACGAACGTGACAATCCAGTCACCGATGCTGACAGGTTTGGTTTCTGTGGTTGCCATGGATCCGACGATTTCTCTTCACGAGGTTGGTATTTCGATTAACCGGGGCCAGTCAAGCCTTTGTGTCGCGGGAGCAGCAGATTTCGATTGATGACGGAGCATGACTTTGCCAATTTGCCCGCCGTGACTTTTCACCGTATAAAATTCCTTTTTCTCTTCGTGTTTAGTCTGGTCACGTCCGCCGCGGTCGCCCAGACCGAGGTTCCCGTGGGATCCGATCTCCGCGCAGGCCTGTTCGATCTCGCGCGTTCCGGAGTTGAGGAAATGGCCGGCCGGTCCGTGAAGTTCGCCGGATCGCTCCAGCAGCTCGGCGGCTACGCCTTTTTCAAGGGTCGAATCGTAGATAAATCCGGGAAGACCATTTTCGTCGGAGACCATGAGAGCGGTGACACGGTCATCCTTTGGAAGAAGGCGGGCGGACGATGGGAAGTCGTGACCTACGATGTCGGGATTACGGATGTCTCATGGGCACGATGGCCTGAGCTCTACGGTGCGCCGGAAGAACTTCTCTTCCCTTAATTGCCGGCCCGCGCCCGCAGGAAAAGCTCCTTGAGGAGCAGGTTATCCAAATTGGGGTAACGGATATCGCTGATCTTCCACTGCTTGTTCTTTCCCTGCTGAAACTGAAACGAGATCATCTTCTTCTTGCCCCCGTCTTTGAACGTCACTTGGACGACCGCCTTGTCATCCGCTCCAAACTTCTCGTCGCCTCCCCAGCCGGTGCTCATGATCTCGAAATCCGAAATCTCCGGATCCTGCGAGCCGAAAAGTGGGTCAAAATCCAGCGCGCCAACTTCGCCATCCGCCTTCACCGCATCGTTCCAGATGAGATTCGCGAAATCCTTCTCAAAATACTTATCAACAACCGCCCGGCGTTTGGTCTGGAAAAACGGCCCCGTGCCGGCTTTCTGTTCGGCATAGAGACCCTTCACCACCTCATCCGGATCCGGTGTTCCGGCCTGAGCTTTTGCCCCGACAAGGACAGAAATGGTGACCGCTAGGGTGGCCATCAAAAAGGTTTTGTTTTTCATAGATTGCGACAACCTTTCCCACTTGTCTCTTGTGATTCCAAGAGGAAAAGACACCCGAATGGCCACTTGCCGCCATGGCCTGAAGTTCCTCGCCCCATCGGCTCGGAGTTGCAAATCCAGCGCGGGCAAATACCTTCCCTGTTCTGATGTCATCCTGTTGTTCCTGCAATCCCGCTCCGACCGATGGTCCGTCCGAGTCCTCGACGGGATGGTTGCGGTTGGCCATTGCGGGATTGGTGGCCGGTCAATCGATGATTTTTGGATTGGCGGCCAGCATTTCTCCACCTACCGGATCCGCTCGACTGGTGATCCACTTGGCCTTGGCGGTCTCGGCGGTAGTCGTCTTCGTTCTCGCCGGACTGCCGGTGCTGCGTGAAGCGGTGCGGGCGGCGCGGCGCGGGAAGATTGTTATCGAGCAACTTTTTCTTGCCGGCATCCTTGGCGCATTTGCGGCGTCCGTTCAATGCACGATCACCGGCTACGGCCACGTCTACTACGAGATCGTCGCGATCCTGGTCGCGATCTACACATTTGGGAAATTGCTTGGCGAAAAACGGAGGCGTGCGGCTCTCGACGCCGCGAGAGCGCTCGGGGTCGAGTTCGATCACTGTGAGATCCTCACTCCTGGTGGATCGACTCGGCCGGGGCGGGCCGCTGAAGTTTCTGCCGGGGATCGCATTCTTGTTCGGGCCGGAGCAGCGATTCCGACGGACGGCGTGATCGAGGAGGGAACCGCCTTCATCCGTGAGACGGCGTTGACCGGCGAGCCATTCCCTGTCGTCAAACGAGTCGGCGACGCCGTGATGGCCGGCAGTTACTCCGTCGACGGATTGCTCAAGATTCGGGCCACGGTCTCCGGAACCGCACGCCGCCTCGATACCCTGCTCGATAGCGTGAGGGCTGCGCAGGACCGGCCCTCGGATCTCCAGCGCGAAGCGGATCGGCTTGTCGCGTGGTTTTTGCCATCCGTGCTCGTGATAGCCGCCGCGACATTTGCCTTCTGGACGTGGCGCGAAAACTGGTTGGCCGGGCTTTTCAACAGCCTTGCAGTGATTCTCGTGGCCTGCCCGTGCTCGATGGGGCTGGCAACTCCCGTCGGCGTGTGGTCCGCACTGGCCGCGCTCGCCTCGCGAGGGATTCTCCCGAGAGACAGCAACTTGATTGAGCAACTGGCGCGGACGGACACCGTCGTCTTTGACAAAACCGGCACGCTTGGTGAAGACGAACTGGAGCGCGTGGACTTCGTCGAGAGCGAGGGCGTGGACCGAGCCGCTCTTCTCGCGGACATTGCCGTGCTGGAGTCCTCGAGTTCCCACCCGGTCGCCCGCGCTTTCCGAGGAATCGCCGGACCATCCATCCCAACAACGCCCCTGCCCGGAATCGGCATCGAGGGGTGCGTGAATGGCCGGATCCTCCGCGTCGGAAATGCCGGAGTGATCCCGCCCTCCGCGCGCGCCGAGGCCGAGTCCTTGAGCGCCCGATTGCTGGGTGGTGGCGACGGTGGCTCGCACAAGGTTTTTGTGGTCGTCGACGGACACATTGGTGGAGTCGCCCTCCTCCGCGAAAAACTCCGCGACTCCGCGCGGCAGGCCATCTCGGGTCTGGAAGCCCTCGGAATCCGCTGCGAGGTCATGACCGGCGATCGTGCCGAAGCGGCAGCCGTCCACGGCCTGTCGAATGTCCATGCTGGACTCTCGCCCGATGGGAAAGCTCAATTGGTATCTGAACTCCGAGCCGCCGGTCGCAGGGTTCTCTTTGTTGGGGATGGGGTGAATGATGCTCCGGCAATGTCCGAGGCCGACGTGGCGCTGTCGATCGGATCCGGCAGCGCGCTCGCGCGCGAGTCGGCGGCGGGGGACTTGAACTCCGGCGACCTCACCGCCGTTCCCTATGCCATCTCGCGGAGCCGTCAAGCCCTTGCGGCCATCCGCGGCAACCTTCGATTCGCCGCCGCTTATAACGTAATCGGGATCGCCCTGGCTGTTACCGGGATCCTCCATCCGGTCGCAGCGGCTTTATTGATGCTGGCTTCGAGCTTCACCGTGACTTGGCGGGCACTGGCCGTGAACGAATCGACACGTGCCCCAAAGACGTCGCCTGCCATTCCTTGGCGGGTCGTTGTGCCGGCTGTGACCTTGGTATTGCAGGGTCCGGTGATTGTTTATCTGGGAGGATTCGGAGGACTCATTGCCGCCGGATTTCTGCTTCTCTTCCTCGCGGCGGGCGCCGCCTGCGGGCTCTGGCTCGCGCGGCGGCCATTCAGCCCGTTTGCCGAAATGGCGCTCGGAATGTTCTCCATCGGCGGACTCGCGATGCTCGGCGGATGGTGGGCCGATGCGGGATTTGCCCCGATCGTCCGACAGGGAATCTGCCTTTGTGGATGCGCGACGTCGAACATGGGTCTCGGGCTTTTTGCCCGCGTGAATTGGATGGATGTTTCGATGCTTGCCGCATCCATCCCAGCCGCGTTTATTGAGCCGAAACGATCTGGCCGTTGGACCTGCTGGCTGGCTGGCGTGGCGGGAATGCTTCTCGGTATGGAAGCTGCCGCCGGGCTCATGGCCTTCATCCCGGTGGCCTCGCCACAGGTCGCCTTCTTTGCGACTTACGGAGCCATGATGTTCGGCATGTGCCTTGGAATGATTATTGCCTGCGGCGGGTGGCAGCGATGGAGGGCGCGGAATTGAGTCCCCAAGTTGTCCCGGAAAATCCCGAAGCCCAGCGGCGGAAAATGATCGCGGAGCGGCAGAAGCGCTCGCTGGCATGGCGGATCATCCATCTCCTCGGATCGTTGCAACTCGCGCTCGTCCTGCTCGCGACCATCGCGATCGCCTGCGCGATTGCGACATTTACCGAATCCGAGTTTACGACAAAGGTTGCCCAAACGTATATTTACAAGGCTCCGTGGTTTGTGGTTTGGCTCGGCGTGCTCTGCGTAAACCTGTTTGCCGTGACGCTCACGCGCTGGCCCTGGCAGAAGAAGCACACGGGATTCATCATCACCCACTACGGGATCATTACCCTGCTCATCGGCGCGATGGTCGGCCTCCACACGGGCTTCGAGGGCAATGTGACTCTCCACAAAGACAACCCTCCCGTGCGCAAGATCACGGTAAACCGCAGCATCATTCAAGTCGAGAGCCCGACAGACTCCGCGCTTTACGTCATGCCATTTGACGCCTCGACCGCGCGTCCGTCGGAGAAAAGTCCGCGCACATTCGATGTCCCCGGGACGGATTGGAAAATCGTGGCCGACGGAACGAGTGACAACTTGGTCCGCGAACAAAAACTTGTTGCTGCCGATACCGGCACTCCGGGCGTGATGCTCCGTTTCACGAGCCCGCGCATGGGGCAGACGCTGGATATGCCGCTCGTCCTGTCTGATTCGACGCCGCGGATCGAAGACTTCTTCGGCCTCGCCAGCGTGACATGGCAGGCCGCCCTCCCGCCTCCGCCGCCCCCATCGGCCTCTGAGACGCAGATGATCTTTGGAAAGTTTGCACCGATCGTCCATTCCGATATCCAGCCGAGCGGGGTGCGCGTCGTCCTGAGTCCTGACGGAGAGAAGATTTCCATCGCCTCCGCCGATCTCACGAGCGCAACCTATCTTCGCGCAGAAATCATGGGCAAGCCGATCGTGGCCGGCGCAGCCGCCGTCACCGTTGAAGGATATTGGCCGGATTTCGAAATGCTTGATGGGAAGCCCGCCACGAAATCCAACGATCCCAAGAACCCTGCGGCGCTTGTGCGCATCGCCCTTGCCGGAGCCGATCCGGATACGAAGCCCAGCCTCATTCTCGCGCCCGATGGGGACGGCGTCGCCTACCAACTCCGTCGCAACGGCGGCACGTATGCCTCGGGCCGCGCAAAAGCAGGAGATTCGTTTGCCCTTGGCTGGGCCGACTGGCAGGTCGAAATCGTCGATATTTTGCAAAAGTCTGTCCAAGCCTCGCTCGTCAAACCAGGCCCGCCGCTTGAGTCCGGCGCTCAAGGGGTTCCCGGATTCCGCGCCCGACTTCAGGCGCCCGGCGGACCAAAGGCCGATCCACGCTGGGTCGAATCGGGCGAGGTGACCTCCCTCACCGACGGCCGCCGTATCGTGCGGATCGGCTACGGGTTGGAACTCCGTCCAGTCCCATTTTCCCTCCGATTGGTGAATTTTGAAGTGCCCCGCTACGAAGGGACTGAAACGCCGTCCAACTTCATCGCGACCGTGGAGTTCGAGGACGCGAAGACGGGCGAAAAGAAATCCGGAACCGCTCGCATGAACCATCCGGCCAGCTTCCCCGGCACGATTGCGGCGAACCTCACCGGGATCAATTACAAATTCTCGCAGGCCGAGTGGAACCCAAAGGATCTTGGCGAAACGACCTTGCAGGTACTTTACGACCCGGGGTGGTTTTTCAAGTGGTCGGGGTCGCTCGCGATCTGCATTGGCATCGCGATTATGTTTTACTTGAAGCCCAAGCCGGCACGTCAGGAGAAGTAATCCCAGGCAAGTTTCTCGCGATCGATTTCGACGACTCCGAATCCGGCCTCCGTGCCCCAGTTGTCGCCTTTCCACCAGGCACCACAGACCGCGCCGCCTGTGAGGAACGTCCGGGAATTCCATCGGATCGACTCGTTCACGTGGAGATGCCCTTGCAGAACAAGCGGGAGCTGGCGACCGGCAAAAAGGGCGAGGACGTCATTCGCATTTTCCACGACGAGGTTTGGCGGAAGCGCGGTGACCGGACCGTCTTTATTCTGGAGGAATGTTGAGCGAAACGGGATGTGCGAACACAGCACGAACGGCACATCGTCCGGCGTTGCTGCGATCTGCATTTTTAGCCAAGCCATTTGTTCCGCGCCGATCCAGCCGCGGTAGGAATTTGTTCCGGGCAGTAGCTCGACGGAATCGAGAATCACGAACCGATACCCGCCACGGTCAAAAATTCGGCGAACCTCGCTCAATCCAAAAGTTTCACGAAAAAACCGAGCCGGATCAGCTTCCGGCTTCGATCCATCAGCAGGCTTCACTCCGACCAAATCATGGTTGCCAAGCACGGCCTCGACGGGACGCCCGAGCCGGTCGAGAAAGCTCCGGAGCACGGCAAACTTCGGCTCCATCGCACTGGCCGTCGATGTGAACCCTCCATCCACAAAGTCCCCGCCCCCGATCACCAGATCGATATCCAGGTCGGCAATCCGCCGGGCGATCTCATTCATTTTTGACGGTGCCTCGCGCTCGAGCATCGAGTGAACGTCGGTCAGGAAAACAAACCGGAGCGGTTGGCTGCCCGAGCTGGCTGCCGAAAGCCGCACGAGAGGGAGGCCCATTGCGCCGAGCCCGATTTTCAGGAGTGTCCGGCGTTCGATCATCCAGGCGATTTCGGACCGCCGCACGAAATTGTCAAGAGCCGACGTTGCCGCGTTGACCGGATCGGGTTTTCTCCTCACGATAAAACGATGCCCGCGCCGGCCCAGCCTCATCCGTTTTTTCGCCCTTCGTTTTGGAGGATCAATTTCCTTGTCTGGTTCAGCTTCGGCGTCATCGCGCTTCTGATTCGCTACATCATGCACCAAGACTTTGAGCGCGCTCTGGGGCTCACTCTCGCGGCTGAGACGCTCGGATTTCTTCTCTCCGGCGTGCTCCGATTTCTCTACCTGCGCTTCGAGAAAGCGACGTTCTTTCGTTCGAATACCGTAGTGATCGCGGTTCTTGTGACGCTCGTTACAGCGATCATTCAGTCCGGCCTTGTCCAGATTTTCATCCGCTCCACTGGCTGGGCATTGCCGGAATGGAATGCCGCCGAGCGGTGGATCCTTCTCGCGATGTTGATGTGGCTTGTCTATCTCGCTTGGACCCTCGGATATCTTTGGGTTCGAGCTGAGGTGTCGGCCCGTGACGGTCGGCTCAGTGCCTCGGAAGCAAAAGTCGAGGCGCACCGTCTTGAAGCTCGCTTGCTCCGCGCACAGCTCGATCCCCACTTTCTCTTCAACTCGCTCAATGGCATCGGATCCGAGATTGCCCCCCATCCGACGACCGCCAGCAATATGGTCCGGGAACTTGCGGACTATCTGAGGTTCTCGCTCGAACACCGTCATGAAGTGATCACTCCGCTTTCCATCGAGCTCGATGCCACGGCGGCCTATCTTCGCGTTGAAAAAACGAGATTCGGTGATCGTCTTCAGACAAAAGTCTCCGCCGACCGAAATGCCCGGACGATGCTCGTCCCGAGCTTCCTCCTGCAACCGCTCGTTGAGAATGCCGTCAAGCATGGCTTCTCCTCGGTCGAACCACCTTGGACATTGTCGATTTCCGCTCGCGCTGCCGGAGACGTCCTGACGATTGAGGTTGCGAACTCGGGCGACTCCAAGCATCCGCACCACGGGAGCGGACTGGGACTGGAATCGATTCGACGGCGCCTCGAACTGCACTACCCCGGTCGCCATCGGTTCGAGCTCAGCGAGGAATCTGGAATCGTCACCGTGCGCATGATCCTCGAGGGGGCTCCATGCTTCGCATAGCGATCATCGACGACGAGCGACTCGCGCGGCAGGCGATGCGCCAGTTACTAGCGGCTCATCCCGAACTGCAGGTTGTCGGCGAGGCGGACAGTAAGAAACAGGCTTTGGCAATGCTCGATCGCGAGAAACCTGATGCCATTTTTCTCGATATCCAAATGCCGGGGACAGACGGGTTCTCGATTTTGCAGGCTCAGGACCCGGCGCCGAAAGTCGTTTTTGTAACCGCCCATGCCGAACACGCCGCACGGGCGTTTGAGATCGAGGCGGTTGATTATCTTCTGAAGCCAGTCCGCCCGGAACGGTTTGCAATGGCCGTCCGCCGGATCGAGGCGGCTTGTCACTCGTCCGACCAGCCCAGCCAGCCAGCCGGGTATTCGACGTCCGATCGCATTTGTCTCCGCACTCCGCAGAGGACGATTATCGCGCCGGTCACTGCCCTCTGCGCCCTCGAAGCGGATGGAGACTTCACGCGCATCACCGTGCGAGAGGCTCCGCCGGTGATGATCTGCCAATCTTTGAGCACGTATGAAAAATCCCTGCCCTCGCCACCATTCGTCCGCCTCGATCGCTCGCTCATCGTCAATATCGACCAAATCGCGCGAACGGAGCGCAAGTCCCGCGACAACGCCTCGTTAATCTTGAAAGGTATCCCGACCACAATCTCCCTCGGGAGGACGGCGCAGCAGCGGCTTCGCGAACACCTGCCGTGACTCCGAAGGCGGTCTCCCTGTCGATTGTCCTGAAAAACCGGTGCCCTACTCGCTAACCTCGATATGGCAGAATATCTTCATGGAAGCATGTGCTCCCAGCTTCAAATTCCACGCCAACGCCCCGAAGTGCCAAAAGCGATTTCCAATCAGACGGTCTACGAAATAAATTGATCTGATCCAATTTCATTGTCGTCTGGCGCGGAAACATCTCGCCCCATCTTTCTCGGCATTCTCCCCCATCCCACCGGACACCCGGAGGAACTCCAAGCCGCATGTCAATACGCCATGCCTGCCCGCTTCCTTCCTGAAGGAGTTTGTCCTTTACGCGGCGGCCAACTGGATCGATCAATGGGGGGCGTGAGCGAGTCGCTTTATCCGATTACCTATCGCTTCCGGTCCCCGGACGGGGGATTGAAGGTCTTCCACGTCGAACTCGAGCGTCCCGACCTGAACCTGCATGAGAAAGAGCCTCCGCTCGATCTCCCGGTCTGGACCGAGTTGGGCCACGAGCAGTGTCCCAATTGCCCCCTTTCGACAAAGCAACATTCGCGCTGCCCGATCGCTGTCAACCTGGTCGGAGTGGTCGAGGCATTCAACGATGTCTTCTCGTATGACGAATCGGATGTTGAGGTGACCACAGAGACGCGGAAGTTTTCAACCCGCACGAAGAATACGAATGCCGTGGGCTCCCTGATCGGCATCTACATGGTCACAAGCGGATGCCCGATCATGGACAGACTCCGCCCGATGGTCCTGACCCATCTTCCGTTCGCCACCACCGAAGAGAGCGTCTACCGCTCGATTTCAATGTATCTCATGGCCCAGTATTTTCGCCAGAAAAACGGCCTGCCGCCCGATTGGGACCTCAAGGAATTTGCAGCCTTCTACGAGGAAGTGAACACGGTGAACCAGGCCTTCATAAAACGCCTCACCAGCTTTGTTGAGCGGGGGACCTCACTCAACGCAGTTGTTCTTCTCAACTGCTTCGCCACGGCGACCCGACGTGTCGTCAACTCCGAACGATTCAAGGAAATCGAGCGGATGTTCGGCGCCCACCTCGCCGCACCGTCCGGCGAGTAAGAAAGGCCGGGCATTTTTTGAAAAAGCTTGATTCCAGCATTTTTTATGGAATCATGCATTTATGGCGATTACCATTAAAAACGAGGAGGTGGAGCGGTTGGTGCGCGAGGTAGCCCGGGAGGAGCAGACGAGCCTGACCGAAGCCATACACTCCGCGCTCAAGCTGCAACTTGCTCAGGTCCGCGGGAAGCGCAGGCAACCCGCACTGCAGGAGATCTTGCTGAATATCAGTGCCCGCTGCTCCGCGTTGCCTGATCTGGACAAACGATCTGCAGACGAGATTTTGGGTTACGACGATACCGGAGTCCCCAGCCATGGTTGTTGATACCTCGGCACTGATTGCCCTGCTTCTTGGTGAACCCGAAGCCGAGCGTTGCGCACAAATTCTCGCGGCAAATCCAGCGTTTTCGATTTCTTCTTTCTCCGTTCTTGAGACCAGCATTGTGCTCTCGGCCCGCAAGGGTTCAGCCGCCACCCGGGAACTCGATTTGCTGCTCCACCGGGCTGATGCGAGGGTGGTTCCTCTGACCGCGGAGCTGGGCGAGTCCGCGCGAGATGCATGGGAACGTTTTGGAAAGGGTCGGCATCCCGCCGGGCTGAACATCGGGGACTGCTGCTCCTACGCCTTGAGTCTATCCCTGGGTGAGCCGCTGCTTTTCAAAGGCAACGATTTCGACCAAACGGATCTTAAAGTGATTGCACTGTAAAACGGCTCGGCGCCCCGCAGTGGCGAAACCGACGCGATGAATCAAAGCCACTCAACCGCCGGACAGATACCGGCCGTGATTCCGAATGCGGTATCAGTTGCATAGTGGGAATTCTTGATCGAAACTCCCCGCGCCATGAAAAGACGTTTCCGCCGGTAAATATGCGAAGTTGTGCCCTTGCCCTTGTCCTTTTGGTAGCAGGAGGATCCGCCATGCCCGCGCTGGATCTCGCCTCCATCGAACACGTTCCAATCCAGGAGAACGGGAGAAAAAAACCATTTTTGGTTTTCGCCAATGAAAGTTTACTCGGCCTCACCGGCCGAAAATCCGTCAAGAAGGACGACGTCTCGCTGTCGGCCGTCGACGCCGTGGTCTCGCTCTGGCTCACACCAAGCGGATGGGAGAAGACGCCGCTAATCCTTGTTAATCACAAAAAGCTCAAAGAAGCCGTCGCGCTCGACTCCAAGCGGAAACTCTACAGCTACGACGAGCTGGCCGCAAATTCCGCGCTTCTGACGATGCTCCAAGAGGTTTCGGCGGCCCGCGCGAAGAACCCAAAGGTCAAGCTCGACCCCGTTCGTAAAGCGGCGTCCGACGTCGGGATGCGCCTCGCCATATTCGAAGGACTCATCTCCGGCCGCTCGGTGACCGTTCTCCCCACTGGAGCCGCCGCGTGGAGCCCGCTCGGGCCGGAAGATCCCGCGCTGAAGAAACTTCGCGCAGCCTTCCTCACCGGCAACCAAGCTGAGTGGCAGGCTGGCATCGATTTGCTTGTCAAAGAACAAGCGGCGGAGAATCCCAGATTCCAAGCCGATTCCAGAAAAATTGCGGTCGAGACATTTTACCAAAAGCTCCATCCCTTCCGCTGGGCATGGATTCTCTACCTCGGTGCCGGCATCTGTGCCCTCGCCCTCGTCGGCCACGCGTCCCGTGTAGGATATCTCGCAGCGTGGGCGCTCGCTCTCGGAGGATTTTCCATGCAGATCCTTGGCTTCATCCTCCGCATCATGGTTTCGGGACGCCCGCCCGTGACAAACATGTATGAGACTGTCGTGTGGGTGGCATTCGGCACAATTTTCTTCGCCCTCATCTTCGAGGCCATCTACCGGTGCCGGTATTTCCTGCTGGGAGCCGTGCCGGTCGCTGTCGTTTCCCTCATCCTCGCCGACACCCAGCCGATGATCCTCGACCGGTCGATCGATCCGCTGGTCCCCGTGCTCAACGACAACTTTTGGCTCACCACGCACGTGCTCACGATCACGATCAGCTACGCCGCATTTGCCCTCGCCCTTGGAGTCGCCCACATCGCTCTCGGGAAGGTTATTTTTGGAATCAAACCCTCAACGGCTCTCTACAACTACGTCTACCGTGCCCTCCAGATCGGTGTGCTGCTCCTTGCGATCGGCACCATTCTTGGCGCTGTCTGGGCAAACTACTCTTGGGGCCGATTCTGGGATTGGGATCCGAAGGAAACGTGGGCACTCATCGCCCTGCTCGGCTACCTCTTCATCCTCCATGGCCGCATCGCCGGGAAGTGGGGCGGCTTCGGCCTCGCCGTGGGTGCTGTGCTGGGATTCCAGTCGATCATCATGGCATGGTATGGCGTGAATTTCATCCTCGGCGTCGGGCTTCACAGCTACGGCTTCGGGACGGGCGGACTCCCGGCTGCCATTGGGTTTGTCCTCGTCGAGTTTGCCTTTGTCGCCCTCGCCGTCTTCCGTCAAAACAAAAGAAAACCCGCACCCGCCATCGCTTGAAACTTAGGTCTCCTCGCGTTGTCGGCGAGTGAGCCACAAGGCGATCACAAAAATCAACAGCAGGAGCGTGCCGAGCGCCGCGCCGAACGGCTGGTTGCGGCCTGAGGTGAATTGCTTGAAGATCACTTCGCCGATCGTGGGATCCGTTCCGCCACCCATCAGAGTCGTGATCGCAAACATCGCGATCGATGGAATAAATACCAGCAGCGCGCCGGCTGTGATGCCCGGACTCGTCAGCGGAATGATCACCTGAGCAAAGGCCCGTGTCGGTCCGGCCCCAAGATCATAGGCGGCCTCGATCATCGCTCCGTCGAGGCGCTCGACACTCGTGTAGATCGGCAGGATCATGAACGGCAGGAAATTATAGACCAACCCGAGCACGATCGCGAAGGGCGTGTAGAGGAAGGTCACCGGCTCCGCAAATAAGCCAGAGCCGACCAATAAACTATTCACCAGCCCGTCGCGGCTGAGAATCGTGATCCATGCATAGGTCCGAATCAGAAAACTCGTCCAGAAGGGAACCATCACGAGCATGAGCAAAATCCCACGCCAACGCTCGGGAGCGCGTCCGATGAAATATGCCACCGGATACCCGATCGCCATACAGATGATCGTCGTCAGGAAGGCATACCAGACAGAGACGAGAAGGACTTTGAGCCAGACCCAATCAAACGCGCGGATGTAGTTCTCAAACGAGAAATTGTAGACGACCCGCCCGAGCGCGTCCCGCTCGGCGAAGCTCACCACGACCAGCATGATCGTGGGGACGACGACGAACAGGACCAGCCAGGCGAGCAGCGGTGCCAAGACCAGCCAGGCAGCAAGGCCGGGCTTGCGCCGGAGACTCTTGGAGTCCGACACCCCCAGCGATGCTGCCACGGCGGCCATGACGGGCTATTGAACTTTCAACGAAGTGACGATCTCGTCGATCTTCGTGGCCTGCTGCCCGATATCCTCGAATGTCTGCATTTTGGCGAGCTCCGCATCGGACGGGAAGCTCGCTGAATTTGCCCGCTGCTCGGGAGTGAGCAACTCGCGCGCGGCGAGGTTCGGATTGAGATACGGGAAAGCATCCGAGATCTGCTTGCTGATGTCTGGGCGGAGGATGAAGTTCATAAACGCCTGCGCGTTTTCCGGGTGCTTCGCTGTCTTGGGAATCGCTAGGCTGTCGATGAAAAGATGGGTGCCTTCGGCGGGGATCACCCATTTGAACTTCTTGTTTTCGTTGAGCAGGATCGCTCCCTCGCCGCCCCAGACCACGCCGATGGCGACATCGCCATTGAGCAGCGCGGTCTTCGGGCTGTCGGAATCGTAGACCTTGATGAGCGGAAGCCACTTGGCGAGGAGCGGTTTGACCTTCGCTAGGTTCTCATCGCTCACGTCGTTCACAGGGACGCCCATGGAGAGCAGGCCCCACGAGACAATTTCCCGCGCATCATCAAGGACCACAATGTTCCCTTTGTATTTGTCCTGGAAGACATCGCTAAACGTTTTGATCTCCTCCGGAACGACCTCGGTATTGATGACGATCCCCACGGTTCCCGCCATGAAGGGAACGCTGAACTTGTTACCCGGATCGAAGCTCATATTGAGAAACTTCGGATCAACATTCTTCAGGTTCGGAACGCTTCCCGGATCGAGAGGGCGCAGAAGCCCTTCCTTCACCAAGGCTCCCACAACATACTCGCTGGGTTGGATGATGTCGTAGCTACCACCGCCCGCGAGAAGTTTCGCGAGCATCTCCTCGTTCGAGGCATAGTTCTCGACGGAAACCGCCAAGCCCGTCTCCTTACTGAACTGGTCGATGACCGATTGCGGGATATATTCCGACCAGCAGAAAATATTCAGTTTCCGCGACTCCGTGCTGCCAGTCGGGGCCGTCGAGGGCTCCGTGACCGAATCCTTCGAGGAGTCCGTCGGTTTCGGTTCCGGGGCTTTCCCGCATCCAGCAAGCGCAAATGCGGCTAGGGCGGCTATCAGGGTGTGTGTTGTTTTCATTGGGATTTCCTTTTGACGAAGACCTCGCTCAAAACCACTACGAGGACCGTGCCGACAATAAACAGTGTGCTCAAAGCATTCAACTGGGGATTCAGACCGACTTTTGCCATGCCGTAAACTTTGAGCGGGAGCGTCTGGGTTTGTGAGCCGGTCGTGAAGACCGTGACGATATATTCGTCGAGCGAGAGGGTGAACGCCATCAGCGCACCCGATACGATGGCCGGCATCAGATACGGCACGATCACTTTCCAAAACGCCTCGACCGGTGTCGCCCCGAGGTCCATCGCCGCCTCCTCCAAGAACGGGTCGATCCCTTGCAGCCGCGCTTGGACGCCGACAAGCACGAACGGGAAACAGAACGTCGTGTGGGCAATAATCAACGTCGTGAAGCCGAGCGGGATATTCAACAGCTGGACAAAAAGCACGAGCAGGCTCACGCCCATCAGAACTTCCGGCATGACCATGGGAATGAAGATCAAGAGCCCGATCGCGCGTTGAAATGGAAACCGATACCGATACAGCATCCATGCGCCGATCGTCCCCAGCAGCGTCGCGAGCACCGTCGTCGCGCACGCCACAATCAAGCTATTCTGAAAGGCCTCGATCAATGTCCTGTTCGCAAAAAGAGCCTCATACCACTTGGTGCTGAACCCCTCCCAGCGAATATTCAGACGCGAGGAGTTGAAGGAAAACACCACCAGCAGCGCGATGGGGATGTAGAGAAATGCGAAGACGACGGCTGTCCATGCGCCAAAGAAACACGTCTGCAGCCGGGGCCCGGTCAGCCAACGGCGAACATCGCGCAGCTTGAATGGAAAGAACGCCGAAGCGACCGCCGACATGGGGGATGGATAGCAGCTTCCATGCCGCCCGTCCAGATCCCCGGCACGAAATAGCCCGGCCGATCCCGGCCACCGAAATTGTCCTTGACGACAATTCGCCCATGGTCAAGATTCCTGTCGATCTTATCGAGAGTGGCAGAGGGACTGGCCCGATGAAGCCACGGCAACCGCCGGATTCGGAAATCTTGTTTTCAAGAAATTCGAGCCCGGGCCCAGGTGCCAAATCCAGCTCTGAGAGGCGCGCAAGCACCTGTCGGGGAAAAGATGAGAAAAGGCATTTTCGGTTTGCAGCAGTGTCTTGTCGCTCGTCCACTCTCGGTCGGATCACCCACGATCCATGAGCCAACCACAGACATTTTTCTCCAACCTGAAGTGCCGCGAATGCGGACGCCTCTACCCGAAGGAAGCCATTCACATCTGCGAGTTCGACTTCGGCCCGCTCGAAGCCGCCTACGATTACGATTTGATCTCCCGGCATATCAGCCGCGATATCATCGCCTCGCGTCCTCAGACGATGTGGCGCTACCGCGAGTTGCTCCCGATCGATGGTGAGCCCACCGTCGGCCAGCAGGTCGGATTCACGCCGCTGGTCCGGGCCGACCGGCTCGCGGCGAAGCTCGGCGTCGATGAGCTCTACATCAAAAACGATACCGTCAACTACCCGACCCTCTCGTTTAAAGATCGTGTGGTCTCCGTCGCATTGAGCCGCGCCCGGGAACTCGGTTTCCAAATCGTCGCCTGCGCGTCGACCGGAAATCTCGCAAATTCCGTCGCCGCCAATGCCGCAGCGGCCGGGCTGACCAGCTATGTCCTGATCCCAGCCGACCTCGAGCGCAGCAAGGTCGTTGGCTCACTGGTCTATGGCACTCAGGTCATCGGAATCCACGGAGCCTACGATCAAGTCAACCGCCTCTGCTCCGAGATCGCCGGCAAGTATGGCTGGGGATTCGTCAATGTGAACCTCCGCCCTTACTACGCCGAGGGCTCGAAATCGATGGGCTTCGAGATCGCCGAGCAACTCGGCTGGAAGCTCCCGAAGCATACCGTCATCCCGATGGCCAGCGGATCGTTGCTGACGAAGATTCACAAGGCCTACAAGGAATTCATCCGAGTCGGAATTCTCAATGAAGAACCATTCTCGGTGCATGGCGCGCAAGCCTCCGGATGCTCGCCAATCTCATCCGCCAAGAAGCGTGCGACCGACATGGTCAAGCCCGTGCCGAATCCAAAAACAATTGTCAAATCCCTCGCCATCGGCACGCCAGCCGACGGCTACTACGCCCTCCGCAGCATGCAAGAAACAGGCGGCAGCGCCGAGGATTGCACCGACGAGGAAGTGATCGAAGGGATTCGGCATCTGGCCGAATACGCCGGCATCTTTGCCGAAACCGCCGGCGGCGTCACCGTGGCCTGCGCACGGAAGCTCATCGAATCCGGAAAGATCCCACGGAACGAAAGTATCGTCCTCTGCATCACCGGCCATGGTCTCAAGACGCAGGAAGCCATCCACGGCGAGTGCGGCGAGCCCCGGCTGATCAACCCGAGCCTTCGCGAATTCGAAGCTCTCATCGCCAACGACAACATCCCAACCACCACCACCACCGCTTCATCATGCCCATCCTAGTCCGCATTCCATCTCCGCTCCGCAAGCTGACCAACGATCAGGAAATCGTTCCCGCCGAAGGCGCCACCATCGGCGACGTGCTCGCCAACCTCGACTCGACCTTCCCGGGCCTCGTCGAACGCATCTGCGACGAACAGGGAAATGTCCGGCGTTTTGTCAACATCTTCGTCAACGATGAAGACATTCGCTTCCTGGAAGAAAAGGCCACCACGGTCAAAGAGGGCGACGAGATCAGCATCGTGCCCGCCATTGCCGGCGGGTAGAGATGCCCCCGAGCCTTTCCGCCCTTGACGATTATCTGGCGACTGGGTTCTCTCGGATTCGACATGCAAACCATCCCTCTTTGGTCCGGCCCGGCTCCATTTGCCACTGGTGGGACCCCCGCGGACATTCCGACATTGGATATCTATGAACCGTTCGGCAAACGCTTTGCCGATGCGGCTGTCCTGATTCTCCCGGGCGGGGGCTACGGAATGCTTTCCGCGCAGGAGGGCGAGGGGTTTGCCGGGGTCTTTCAGCTTCAGGGATTCAAATCTTTTGTTCTCAATTACCGGCTCGGCTCGAATGGCTATCGGCACCCGGTGATGCTGACCGACGCCGCCCGCGCTCTCCGCATCGTCCGCTCGCGCGCGGCGCAAGACGGCTTCGATCCACAAAAAATCATCATCGTCGGATCTTCGGCCGGCGGCCACCTGGCAGCCACGCTTATGACGAAATGGGACGACGGAAACCCCGAAAGCCCCGACCCCATCGAGCAATCCAGCTCGCGACCGGATCTTGGCATTCTCTGCTATCCCGTCATCACAATGCTGAGCTCCGGCCACTCCGGTTCCCGCGACAATCTCCTTGGCTCCGGGCCATCAACAGAACTCCTCCACGAGCTCTCCGCGGAACTCAATGTCACCTCGACAACGCCCCAGTGCTTCGTCTGGCACACTTACGAAGATGCCGGAGTTCCCGTCGAGAATACCATGCTCTTCGTGCAGGCTTTGCGACAGGCCGGGGTGCCCTTCGAATGCCACATCTATCAGGATGGGGCGCACGGACTCGGGATGAAAGACGGTCTCCCGTGGCCGGAGGATTGCATCCGATGGCTGGCCAAGCGCCTCGGGTAAAAATCAGGAGCCCGCTGTCCGGAACGTTTATGTCTCCCGGAGGCTTGCTTTTTTCCATCAGAGTCTGCGAACTGTGATCAGAAGATGAACCTCGTTATTGATTCGCTCGTCATCGCGGCCTACTTCGCCGTCATCATTTACATCGGGCTCCGAGCTGGGCGGGGAAACAAAAATCTCAGCGAGTATGCGCTTGGAGGTCGGTCGATTCCGTGGTGGGCGGTCCTCGCCTCGATCATCGCCGCCGAGACGAGTGCGGCGACATTTCTCGGTGCGCCGGCCGAAGGATTCAAGACGAGGAGCTTTTCCTACGCGCAGTTGGCGATCGGCACCATCATTGCCCGCGTCTTCATCGCCTACCTCTTCATCGCGCCGTATTACAAATACCGCGTTCAGAGCATTTACGAGTTCTTGGAGTTGCGATTCGGACCCTGCACGAAAAATATGGCGAGCGCGATTTTTCTCGTGACGCGGGTTCTCGGGATCGGAGTCAGACTCTATCTCGGCGGTGTGATCTTGGTTGTCGTGTGGCGATTCTTGTTTCCGGAAGCCCCCATCACGCTGGGCACGTATTTCTGGGGCATCTTGTTCGTGACGGCGGTCACGACGCTCTACACGGCCATCGGAGGCATCAAAGCGGTCGTTTGGACCGATCTCATTCAAGCCTGCCTGATGATGGGTGCGATTGTCTTCGCGATGTTCACATTGCTTGCCCAGATCCCGGGCGGCTTGGATACGACTCTCGAGATGCTGTCGAAGAACCCCGGGGTCGGAATGATCCAGACCGGCTGGGATTCCAGCAAACCATTCTGGGAGGCGTTCGGCGGGATGCTCACCGAGCCCTACACGATCTTCGCCGCGATCGTCGGCTCGACATTTTTTACCATGGCCACGCATGGAACCGATCAGGACATGGTCCAGCGGATGCTCACGGCGGAAAATCCCGCTCGCTCCCGGTTTTCACTCATCCTGAGCGGGTTCGCAGACATTCCGATCGTGCTGGCGTTCCTTGCCGTCGGAATCCTTTTGTGGGTTCACTACGAGATCTCGCCAGACGCTCTGCTGCCGAAGGCGGCGAACGAGGTCTTTGCGCACTACATCGTGCATGAGATGCCGGTCGGGATTCGCGGGCTCATCATCGCTGGCGTCTTCGCGACGATGATGGGTTCGACATCCGCCGCATTAAATGCGCTGGCGACGTCGTTCGTTCGGGATTTTTATGAGCCCTATATCGCGAAGGATACGACCGATGACAGGCGCACGGTCTCGGTGGCCCGGTGGGCGACGGTTGTTTTCGGATTACTCATGGTCGTTGTCGCGACTGCGGCAGCGTATGCAGTCCTCCAGACCAACATTACCATCATCCCGCTCGCTCTGGGGATTCTTGGCTATACCTACGGAAGCCTCTTGGGAATGTTCCTGCTCGGCGTGTTGACGAAGCGACGGGGTGAAGACCGGATGAATGTTGTCGCGATGGTTCTCGGATTTGTCGCCGTGCTCGTCCTCTGCAAAGTCGAGGTGCCTGCCATCGAGATCGGATCGCTTTTGCAGGGACAGGTTGTGCCGTGCATGTGGAAGTTTGGCGGCATCCTTCCAGACTGGTGGCCCAAGATCGCTTGGCCGTATTACGTTTTGGTGGGGACGCTCGTTAGCTTCTTCTGGGCCTTGTTGTTCCGCTCCTCGAAATCTCTTCCTGAGGTCACTGCTTAAGATCATCGCCTCGGGTTAGACGACGAACGAGCGGGAGCATGAGGAGCGGGCAAAGGGCGGTGGCCAGCAGGCCGACGCGGAGGCCAAGGGACTGAGCGCCGAAACTCGGCCCGAAAAAACTCTCGAGCCATTGGGCATTCCATCCGGAAGCATGGTCAGCGATGACGCCGACTAACCACGGCATAAGGGCTGCACCGGAGTCGCCTGCTGCTGCGAGGAGTGCGAAAAGCGATGCTCCTGCGAGCGGAAAACGGGCGGCCGCGAGCGAGATGCTGCCCGGCCAGAGCATGGTGACGAACAAGCCGGAGGTCGCACACGCAGCGAGGGCGATCCATGCGGGGAGCGGGGTTACCATCAGGAGGCACATCACTGCAGACCATGTCGCCGAGGCCAGCATCACCGGCCGCAAGTTTCCATGCTCGCCGCGCAGGCCGAACCACAGCCTCCCGATCACCATGCCGACAGCAAAAAGGCAAAGCCCGGCAAGGTCGGCAACGAGCTTTGTGAATCCCAAACCCTTCTCGACATAGGCAGACGCCCATTGCGCGATGGTTACCTCGGTCGCCCCTGCCATGGCCATGGCGGCCAAAAGGAGGAAAATCTCGGGTTTCTGAAACATCGAGCGCAGCGTCTGCCTCGCTTCGGGAGGCGCCAAAGGAGGAAGGCGGACGAAGGCGAAAGCCAGCGTGTTTGCGACGGGAACAACCGACCAAGTGATGAGAATCCAAGGCCAGGCACCGGCACCGAGGAAGTAGAGCACAAGGCCGGTGACGAGGACGACAGCAACTTTTCCGATCGGGTAAAAAGCATGGAGCAGTGCCATGTCGCCACTTTTCCGCTCGGACGGGACGGCATTAATGATCGGGCTCAAAAGCACTTCGAGCAGCCCGCAACCGACCGAAAAAATTACCGTTCCAAGCAGCAAGCCGACATAGGGATCGGCAAAGAAAAAAGGCGAAATCGAGAAGACCCAGAGCCCGACCGCCGCGAGGAAATTCGCGCCAATGACAAGAGGCTTCGGATTCACCCGGTCGGCCAAAGCCGTGCAGGCAAGGTCGACGGCCATCTGGGTGAGAAAATTGACCAAGACGAGTCGCCCGATCTGCTCGAACGTGAGATCGAATTGCTCGCGGAGCGGGATGAACAAGAGCGGGGTGAGGTTGATCACCATCGCTTGCACAAACATGCCGAGATAGCAGCATCGAACGACCCACGCGTATGGTCGCATCGGAATCAGGGCGCGAGGGGACGAAGGATATCAAGAATGCTCTTCACTCCCTCCGTCGCATTGCCCGGGATATTTTGCAGAGCATTGGTTCCCTTTTCGATCAACTCTTGACCGAGAGCTGTCGTGAGGCGCGCGGAAAGGTCCTCGGTCGGGTATTGAAGGGTGCCGCCGACAACGAGATCGGCCCACAGATACCCGTCGCGGGCCGTGCGAAACACCCGCTCTCGCGAGCCCGGGAGCCACTGGAGAGTCTGCGGAGTCACCCCAATCTCAAACCGGCCATCCAGCTTCCCGTCCGGAGCGACTTTTGCCGTGCCGATCATGCGCAGAAGCCCCTTCGACTCGGCCGTGAGATTCTGAAATTCGAGCCAGCCATTGCGATACGAGAAACGTGCGGCCATTTCCTGCAAGGGCATTCTTCGGAAGGATGGGTTGCCGGTGAAATCGGCGATGAGTCCGAGCACGGCGAGATCTTCGATTCGTCCGTCTTGCAGGAGGACATCGCCTGCAATCTGTCCCGAGGCCTCGATCACGGCGGACCCGGAGAGGGTGCCAGCGAGGTGTTTCCGCCACCCCGCGTCCATAATCGATTTGGCATCCACGCTGTCCCATTGGAGGCGAAGGGATCCCCCATCCGCAGACGTGCCCGAGGCCGAGAGTTTGCCGGAGTCGCCCAGCGCGAGATGGCTCTCGGAGAGAAAAACTTCGTTGCCCTGTCCACGCGCGCGAAAATCAAGAATCTTCAATTCCGGCAAATGCGGAGACATCAATCTTCCGCCGGACCCGATGATCTGCCATCCCGTGCCATCGGGAGAAATCACCAACGAGGAATCTGTCATCCGGACATCACCGAACAAGATCTCCGCGTCGGCGATCTTTGCCCGACCGAGCTCGAACCGCCGGGGCAGCCATGACAGGAAGGGGACGCTCGGGGCAGCCTGAGGGGCACTCTGCGCGGCGGGCTCGGGAGCTCTCAAACTGGCTTGGAGACGCGTGATATTGACTTCCTCGATCCTCCATGTTCCCTCAAAAATTGCCCGCCAATTCATCTCCGCCCGGATCTGGCGGGCTTCGAGGGTCTGGACCGCCGAGCCGGGATTCCCTTCCAGCGTGGCCTGCTCGGAATACACAGAGGCACCGGTCCACCGCAGCGGACCAAAGCTGGCGGCCGACCGAAATGTCGATCCCGTCAGGCCCGAGATCAACGCGAGAAATTCCTTGCCTCGCAGGTAGGACTGGAACCACTGCGTCCCCACGACAAGCGCCACGAGAGCTGCGACAACGACAACGATCCCGGAGATCCAGAGCAGGCGGGGTTTCATGCCGGTAGGGGTAGCAGAGTGAGGCCGAAGTGCAAAGGTCTCTTGCGGGCAGATCGCGGCCGATCTGATCTGGCTCGCGTCCGGGGATTTTCTCCGCGTAAGAATGTGGAATGTCGTCCGATAATCCTCAAGAAATTCCCGCGGGCTGGTTCGAATCCGGCGCCCGCCCGCTGGAAATCGACTTCGGCTGCCACCGGGGAGTCTTTCTCACCGGCATGGCCGCGAGATACCCGGAGTCGAATTTTCTTGGGATAGAAAAGCAACGTCACCGAGTCGCGCGATGCCAAGCGAAGATCTTGCGGGCAGGATTTTCCAACGCTTGGGCCATTTGCGGCGAGGGGGCGGAAATCCTGCGGGAGAAGATCCCGGATCGATCAGTCGAGACATTTCACCTTTCTTTTCCAGACCCGTGGCCGAAGCGACGCCATTCCAACCGCCGGGTCTTCGACGTGGAATTTTTTCACGAGATCTGGCGGATCCTCCGTCCCGGCGGCGTGCTCCGACTGATGACGGATGACGCCGCGTATTTTCACGAGATGCAGCGAACCGTCTCCGACTCATGGGCCGAAGTGGATTGGAATGATGGTCGAGAATACGAACGGACGACATTCGAGGCGACGTTCCGCGGGATGGGCCACGAACCGTTTTGCCGCGCGCTGCGGCGCCCCCCACTCAACCCGCCAGCGCCAGATCCAGAGCGGCGGCGGCGCGGAGGTGTCGCCCGGCCTGCCAGTGGGTCGAAAAATCCTCCGGCGACAACTTCTCACGAAGCGTCGTGATCGATTGGTCGTATTGAATTTGTTCCGTCGCAGCGAAGCGGATGCCGAGATTTTCTCGAAGGGCTTCCGCCGCCCCGAAAAGCCTTGCTGCGAGCTCGGGCTTGGCTTCCAGGCGGGCTGTGTCGGCGAGGTGCTGGACGAGATACGGGGTTGACCAGCGGTTCCCAACTTCGCGGGCGATCAGCGCCCATTCGCGCAAGGCCTCGCGAGCCAACTCGGGCCGCCCCATCGAGAGGGCAACATTCGCGACGCCCCAAAGGCTGTAGCCAACGATCCACTTATCACCCAACTTCCGGAATTCGGCGAGCGCCTCGTGCTTGATCTCAAGGGCCTGCTCCAAGTGACCTTGTTGCGCGGCGATGCTGCCCCTTCCCGCATGGGCAAGGGCAAGAACTCTCGGGTCACCAGCGGAGCGTCCAATCTCCTCCGTCCGGTCAAAACATCGGATCGCTGCTTCGACGTCTCCCGCAGAAAAAACCAGGAACCCCTCGTAGCCGCAAAGGAGCCCAAGAAGATCCGGACGATCCAAACCCTCGAGGATCTCACGGGCAGACTTCAGGTATTCCAACCCTTCAGGATAGCGGTCCTGAAGCCACGCTATCCGACCGGCGCAGGTCAGAGCTTTGGCATGCAACTCGGAATGGGCCGCACAATCCGGTCTCGCGAGGACCGCTTCAACGTGGCGGCGAGCCTCCTCGAGGTTTCCGCAGATCTCCCAAAACCGTTCGAGGGCGGCGACAAGTCCCAAGGCGGTCTCGACTCCCCCCTGCCGCTCCGAGGCGTGATCGAGAGCGAAGCGAAGGTTGAGGCTTTCCGAGGTCAGCCTGCGAACCCATCGCGCAGGATCCGGCCCACGCAGGTGCGGCTCGGCCGCCTCGACGAGCTGGAGGCAGTAATCTAGGTGCCGGTCTCTCAATTGCTCGAACTCCCCCGAGTCACGAAGCCTCTCGCGGGCATATTGCCAGACGGACTCGATGAGTGTGAACCGTGGCGAAGAACCTTTTTCTTCTTCAACAAAGACGAGCGATTTGTCGGCCAGTTGTTGGAGGAGGTCCAGAATGTCATCCTCATCGATCTCTCCCCCGGTGCAGACTGCCTCAACCGCCTCGAGCGTCCGGCCGCCGGCAAAAATCCCGAGCCGGTGGAAGATGATGCGCTCACGCTGATCGAGAAGGTCGTAGCTCCAATCGATCAGGGCGCGCAGGGTTTGTTGGTGGGGCAGGATGGTTTGGCCACCACTTTTCAGGAGTTTGAACTGATCGTTGAGACGGTCAGAAATCTGCGCAGGACTGAGCACACGAAGTCGGGCTGCTGCGAGCTCGAGGGCCAGCGGGATGCCGTCCAGTCGCCAGCAGATCCGGGCGATATCCGGGGCATTCTCGTCGGTCAGAGCAAACGAGGGTTGGACCGAGCGAGCTCGCTCGACAAAAAGCCGCACGGCTTCGAACCGCGAGATTTCCTCGGCCGTGGGCTGGTGGTCGCGCGACCGGCGCCAGACATCGAATGCCGGAAGCGGCGGAACCGGAAGAGTCACCTCCCCCCGAATCCCAAGGGCCTGCCGGCTCGTCGCCAGAATGTGAAGATTCGCGCACCCGGCCAGGAGGCCCGCCGCACACTCGGCCACGTTCGCGAGAATATGTTCGCAGTTATCGAGGATGAGCAACATTTGCCGTTTGCAGACAAAGGAAACCAAGCTGTCTTGCAGGCTGCGTCCGAGTTCCTCCCGAATCCCCAAGGCCGCGGAAATCGCCTCGGCAACGCTGGCGTCTTCGTCGAAGGGTGCCAACTCGACGAGCCAAACTCCATCCGGGTAGGTCTCTAAAAGTTCACGTCCGGTCTCGATCGCCAATCGGGTTTTCCCGGTTCCCCCGGTTCCGAGCAATGTGAGGCTGCGATTGCGGCCGAGGAGTTGTTTGACCCGCTCCATCTCCTGCTCGCGGCCTACGAAGCTTGTTGGAGGAATGGGAAGATTATGCGGGAGATTTTGCTGTGACCGGAGTGGGGGGAACGCCTGCGGGAGACCGGGCACTTGGACTTGAAAGATTCTCTCCACGCGATGGAGATTCCGGAGACGGAAATCGCCCAAGCTGACCAGCTCAAGGTCCCCCTCGCCGTCTTCGAGCATGGAAGCGAGGGTTTCGGACACAAGAATCTGTCCGCCGTGCCCCGCCGCACAGATCCGGGCCACGCGGTTGAGCGTGCCGCCGAAGTAGTCGCTACCGCGGAGTTCCGCCGCGCCGGTGTGCAGCCCCATCCGCACACGGAGCGGGCCGGTTTTTCCCCAGTCCTCCGCAAAGAGGACGCGCTGTGCGGACGTGGCGGCATCGATGGCGGCCTGAGGGCTGGGGAATGCCGCGCAGAAAGCGTCGCCAACGGTTTTGAAGACGAACCCGGTCTGCGCTTCGATCTCGGAGCGCAGCAGCGAATCGTGACGGGCGAGCGCAGGCCCCATGTCCACGGGGAATCGCTCCCAGAGGCGCGAACTCCCCTCGATATCCGTGAATAGAAATGTAACCGTGCCCGTCGGTGGCTCCATAGTTTCGCGGGACTGTAACTCAGCGTCGCGGAAATTTCCCGTGCTAATCGTGCCTCTAAAGCGAAATCACCTGGGCCGCAAAAATGTCCGCATCGGTCGCGAGGCGCGCCAGAACATCGGCGTCGGGCAGACTGTCGAGGTTCAGCAACGTGAGCGCCCGTCCGCCCTGCTCGGTCCGCGAAAGGCTCATGCTGGCGATGTTGATATTTTCTTTTCCGAGAAGTGTGCCGATGTGGCCGATGATTCCCGGACGGTCGCGGTTCTCGAGGAGGAGGACAACGCCAGAGGGAGTGACCTCGACCGGACGACTGTTGACCCGCACGATGCGAGGATCGTTCTTGGCTCCGAAAAATGTCCCGCCGACGGAGATCTTCGTCTCGCCGCTGAAGACGGCAATGTGAAGCCATTCGTTGAAGTCGGTCTGCTCGCTGGAGCGGACTTCTTCGACGTTGAGACCAAGTGTGGATGCCATCGTGCGAACATTGACGCAGTTAACCTCCTCGCCACCCGCGTGCTTGAGGAACCCTGTAAGAATGGCGCGGCTGATCGCATCGGTCGGCATCTCGACGGCCTTGCCGCCGTAGGTGATGACGATCCGGTCATTACGTTTCGGCGCGAGCTGGGCAGCAAAACGTCCGAGCTTGTCGCCGAGCGTGAGGTAAGGCTTCACGACAGCTGCCGTCTTCGCATCGATGCTCGGCATATTGACGGCGTTGCGGATCTCGCCGTCGAGCAATGCGGCCCGGATCGCCTGCGCGATTTCGATACCGACATTTTCCTGCGCTTCCGCCGTGCTGGCGCCGAGGTGCGGGGTGAAGACGATATTGCCCAGCGACCGGAGGGCGAAATCTGCAGGAGGAGGCTCGACCTCAAAGACATCGAGCGCTGCGGCAGCGACTTGGCCGGACTTCAGCGCCTCGCCGAGGGCGACTTCGTCGATCAGGCCACCCCGGGCGCAGTTCACGATCCGGACGCCTTTGCGGCAAAGTCCGAGGCGTCGGGTATTGAGCATGTGACGGGTCTCGTCCGTGAGCGGCATGTGCATCGTGAGGAAATCTGCGAGCGGGAGGAGGGCATCGAGTTCCTCGACAAGCTCGACCTGGAGGCTGCGAGCACGGCTCACGGACAGGTAGGGATCGTAGGCGACAACCCGCATTCCAAACGCAATCGCGCGGCGGGCGAGTTCGGTGCCGATCCGGCCCATGCCAAGGATCCCAAGCGTCTTGTTGTAGAGTTCGACCCCCTCAAATTTTTTCCGGTCCCACTTCCCGGACTTCACGCTGGCATCCGCCTGCGGGATGCTGCGGGCGATACTGACGATGAGTGAAAAGGCATGCTCGGCAGTGGAGATCGTGTTCCCGCCCGGCGTATTCATAACGATGACTCCGTGGCGCGTGGCCGCATCAACATCGACGTTGTCGACCCCGACCCCGGCGCGACCAACGACCTTCAGCTTCTGGGCCGCATCGAGAACTGTCGCGGTGACCTTGGTCTGGCTGCGGACGACGAGGGCGGAGAATTCGGGGATGATCTTTACCAACTCGGCCTCGGGGAGACCGGTCTGGACAACGACTTCGAGCGCGCCGCCGGCGGAGAGCTCTTCAACTCCACGTTGGGAAATCGGATCGGCGACGAGAACTTTTGGAACAGGGAATGACATTTTCTTTTTTGGATTTTGGGTTATCCGTGACATGCCGGGAATGGACTTCGTCACGGAACCAATCTGTTTAAAGCCAAATCCCGCCGTCGGAAATCGAATTTTATGCGTTGGTCCTATAGAATCGCCCGCGTGTCGGGCATTGATGTCAAAATCCATGTCACATTTCTCCTGTTGCTCGGGTGGTTTGGCTGGCTGAGCTGGGAGGAGGGAGGCATCCCGGCCGCCGCCGAGGCGGTGGGATTTATTCTCCTTCTTTTTCTCTGCGTGCTCCTGCACGAGTTCGGCCATGCGCTGGCGGCGAGGATGTATGGGATCCGGACTCCCGACATTACGCTCCTGCCGATCGGCGGGGTCGCCCGCCTGGAACGGATGCCCGAGAAGCCTTCTCAGGAACTCGTCGTCGCGGTCGCCGGACCGGCGGTCAACGTGGTCATCGCCCTCGTCCTATTTCTCGTGCTGGCCGCAAAATTCCGCCTCTCGGATCTGATGAGTCTTGACCGCTTGGACGGCGACGTTCTGGCCAACCTTCTGTCGGTAAACATCATGCTCATCGCGTTCAATGCGATCCCGGCGTTTCCGATGGATGGAGGCCGTGTGCTCCGGGCGCTTCTGGCGATGAAGTTCGATTATCTGACAGCCACGACCGTCGCCGCACGGATCGGACAGGGCATTGCCGTATTGTTTTTGGTGGCCGGCTTTTTCGGGTCGCCCATGCTGATGTTCATTGCCGCTTTCGTCTTCATGGGCGCGCAGCAGGAATTGGCCTATGTCCGGTATCGCGCGGCCCTTTTCCAGCAGAGAGTTGACCTATCCCAACCGGGCCTCTGAAAGTTCTCGCCTGCTTCGAGGAAAACAGGAAAGTTGCCGCGATGGACTCCGACGACGATCCAAAGCCGATCAAGGTGCAGCCCAGAAAGGTGGCCGGATTGGACGAGCCGAAAAATGACAAGCGCAAGAAAGGTCCCGAGGGAAAGCACCTGACGATAATCGGCGCGAGAGATAAGAGTTCGACCTCGGAGCAGGATCAAAAACCTCGCGCCTTCGGGACAGAGCCTGATCAATCCTTCCGCGCGATGGTCCAGCGCGGCTCCGGAGGGGTTTCCGCCGAAAAAGCCGCGCCAAAGATTTCCAAACGTGCCGAGCAGCGAGCTGCCGCTGCCCGGCGGCGGCGCCTATTCCGGCTCTGGCCGAAGTTTGCCCGCCGGAGCATCCGGCGCTTCCATGGGAGGTTCCGACTTTGGCAGATCCTCTTGTTTTACATTGGACTTCCGCTCGCCGTCTCCGTTTTCTTTTGTTTTTCCCTCCTGTTCCGCCCATCGGGAGCCGAGACGGTGAAGCGGATCGCGCCCGGAGGACCGACGCCAGGGGTCATGATCAGCGGAGTCCTCACGGCGTTGAGCGAGGGGGATCGCGAGCGGGCGGGAGAATTGGCCTCCCGGTTGGTCGAGGCCTATCCGAATGACCCGCGGTCCCTCATTGCACGGGGCGCGGTCTTTGCGGAACGACAAGAATACGATCAAGCGCGCATGGATTTCCATCGGGCTCTTGAAATTTCCCCGGCGCTCATTCCGGCGAAAATGAATTTGGGCGAGTTGGAGTTCGCTGTTGGCAACTACGCCGAGGCCACCCGTCACTACGAGTCGGTTGCAGGGAGCATGCAAACGAATCCCGTGATCCCCTTCCGGCTCTACCTTTGTTTTTCTCTCACCGGACGGTATCCAGAAGCCCTGGGTCTCATTGAGGCCGGGAGGTTCCGTCCGCAATCCGCCGAATGGTTCTTTGTGCAGGCCGCTGAGGCGCTGCGTGCAGGGAAACCGGCCGAGGCCCGGGGCTACATCTCGACAGCCAAGACGCTCTTCGGCAAGAAGGCAGATGCCTACGAAACGTCGTTGAAGAAAATTGGTTGGCTGGATTGAACAGGGGGAGCCGGCTCCATGTTCCTGCCGAATCGTTCTTGAGCCCGGGCGGCTCGTCCGGCAGAGTCCCGAGCCATGAGCAAACGCGTCCTGATTCTGTCGGCATCCGTCGGGTCCGGTCATGTGAAAGCAGCCGATGCGCTGGCCCGGGTGATTCGGCAGCGTCCGGATGTCGAGGAGGTGCTCTCCGATGACTCGCTCGATCACACAAACGTCCTCCACAAGCAACTTTACTCCACGCTCTACGCGAAGCTCTCCGCCTTGCTGCCGGACTTTTTAGGGTGGTGGTATGAATCCAGCGACGATCCATGGGTGTCCGACAAAAACCGGCTGGCCCTCGATCTCCCCCAAGCTCTGCCGCTGATCAACTTGGTGAAGGAATTTCGGCCCGACATCATCCTGTGCACACATTTTATGCCAGCGGGGGTTCTGTCGTGGTTGATTGGCAATGGAAAACTCGATGCTCGACTTGGGATCGTCGTGACGGATTTTCATTTCCATGCCTTCTGGATCACGCGGGCGTTCAGCTGGTATTTCGTGGCTCAGGAAGAGGATAAAATCCACATGGAGGCGCTCGGTCTGCCCGGGGAGAGGATCGAAGTGACCGGGATTCCTGTGGAGCCCGAGTTCCTGCAGCCGGTCGACCGCGCGGCGGTGCTGAAACGGCATGGACTGCGCTCGGATCGGCCAACGCTTCTGGTGGCCGGCGGCACGCTGGGGCTGAGCCCGGCAACGGCTGTCGTCCGGCGGCTCCTGCAGGTGGATCGGGATTTTCAAGCGATTATTGTCTGTGGAAAAAACGAGGAGCTTCGTGCGGAGGTTTCTCAGCTCGTGCAGGACCGACCCGATGACTTTCGGGTTTATGGCTACACGAATGAGATGCCAGATCTCATGGGTGCCGCCACGATGCTTCTCAGCAAACCGGGTGGAATGACAACCGCCGAGGCGCTGGCACGCGGCCTTCCGATGATGATCCTCGACCCGATTGGCGGTCAGGAGGAAAGAAATTCCGATGTCCTGCTCGAGGCGGGAGCCGCCGTCAAATGCACGGAGGTCACGCTGATCGCGCACAAGCTCCGCAAGCTTCTTGATGACCCCGAACGGATCCGAGCCATGTCAGAAAATGCCCGCGCCCTCGGACGTCCGAATGCCGCCAACGACATCGCCAAGATCGTGTTGGAGTCGCCGGACCGTCCGCCCGCTGTCATCTCCAAGCTTCGCGAAAAGGCCCTCCGGAAGCGGCTGGCCTCTCAAAGTGGCGCTTAGCGGCACCCTGCAAGATGAATCTGGCAGACGCAGAATCCGGCAGACCCGACACCTTCCTCGCTGGGGTCGCTACATCGGGATATCAGAGCGAGGGAGGCTACAACGGCCCGGGTCAACCGCAGAATAACTGGGCCTTGCTTGAAGCAACCGGGCGGGTGGTGAAAACTGGCCTTGCGGTGGATTTCTGGAATCGCTACCGAGATGATCTCGAGCTCTGTGCCGGAATGGGGTTGAATGCATTCCGGCTGAGCATCGAGTGGGCAAGGGTCCAACCGACGACAGCATGGGGACCCGGGAAGGCACCCGGCTTTGACCTCGTCGCGCTGGACGGCTATGCCGAACGAATCGCCGCTTGTCGGGCCGCCGGGATGGAGCCAGTTGTGACACTGCAGCATTTCACGCATCCCGCATGGCTCGGTGTCGATGCATGGCTCGACGATGCCACGCCTGCCGCCTTTGAGGTGTTTGTCAAAACCACCGTCGCGCGGGTCAACGAGCGGCTGATCACCACGCATGGCCAACCACCCGTGCGCTGGTATGTGACGCTCAACGAGCCAAACATGCTCGTGCTGAACACGTATATGAACCGGCATTTTCCCGGCGGGGGAAAATCTGGAATCGATACCGGCGTGCTGGCCTACAATCGCCTGCTCGCCGCACATGTCCGGGCCTACAATGCCATTCACGACCACTATGAGGAACTGGGATGGCCGGCCCCGAGGGTCACGATGAACACGTTTTGCAGCGATGTCTATTGGTCGGAAAACATGCTGCTCGATTTGCTTTGTCTGAGGGAAAATGGCATCGCGGCCGGGGATCTCGCCGGGCACTTTGAGGCCCGCGCAGAAGATCTTCGCGCGGCGCTCCTCTCGGCTGAGTTGGCGTGCCGGGGCGATTTTTTTGCTTGGGTCGGACGCGGCGTCCACCGATTGGCGGATTACTTCGCCTCGCGGGCGGCGACGGCGGAGGGATTCGGATTCTTTTTGGCCGAGGCCGCGCGATCGAAGCGCGTTCGCGTTCTGGATTTCCTCGGGCTCGATTATTACGACCCGTTTCTTGGGCACATTTTCCGTCCTCCCTCGTTCTCCGATCTCGAGTTCCCGAGCGGGAGCCTCCACGGGCACTTGATGGACGGGTTGTCCAGCAAGTGGTGGGACTGGCACGTGCTACCCGGGGGGCTAAGTGCCTTTTGCCGGTATTACGCGAAGGCGTTTCCGGGACGGGGAATCCTCATTGCCGAGAACGGAATGGCCCAGCGCTGCAAGCTCGATAACTCGATCTGTGGCGGGCGCAGGGATCGCGTGCTGCGCAGTGATTTTCTTAAGGCACACTTCGGCGAGGTCCGCCAACTCGTAAAGGATGGTGTGCCGGTCATCGGCTACCTCCACTGGTCGCTGACGGATAACTATGAGTGGGGGTCGTTTACGCCGAGGTTCGGGCTTTTCCAAATCGACTATCAAAACGGGCTTGCCCGCATGGCCAAAGATCGACTCGGCGACAATCCCTCCGCGACCTACACGGCATTGCTGCGGGAATTCCGCTCGGCGACGTAGAGCGAAACAATCCCCAAGCACATCGCGCGGGGCCGGGCGCAGCGGAGTCCGCAAGACTCCATGAGCGCCGTCATCCCGCTGCCACGCGGGAAGGCCTCAATTGACTCGCCGAGATACTCGTAAGCTTCAGGCTGCCCGGTCGCCCAGCCGGCAATTTTTGGCAGGACATGGTGGAGGTAGAGCCGATAAAGCAGTCGAACGATGCGATTCTCCGGGAGAGAAAAATCGAGCACAAAAAGTGATCCGCCTGGCCGCAGAACCCGGCCCATCTCGCTCAGCGCTTTTTTCCAGGAAGCCATATTTCTGAGGCCAAACGCGACGGTTGCCACGTCAAACGATTCCGAGCGGAAAGGAAGTCGGAGCGCATCCGCCTGGACGAGGAGCGGGACGTTCTTCCCGGCAGCCTCCTCGAGCATGGGGAAACAAAAATCTGCGCCGACGACTCGCGCGTGAGGGCTTCGTTTCTGGATCGCAATCGCCAAGTCGCCACTGCCGGTCGCAAGGTCTAATACCGTCGAGGGATTTCGCTCCGCGACGAGCTGCGCTACCGTTTTTCTCCAAAAAAAATCAACCCCTCCACTGAGGAGATGATTGGCAAAGTCGTAACGTTTCGAGATCGACGAGAACGTCCTGCGAACAAATTCGGGATCTTGTTGTGGCAGCAAGGAAGTGTCGGGTTGATCCGGATGAAATATGCTCACGAGAGGATTCGAACCTCCAAGGGTTACCCCATACGGTCCTGAGCCGTACGCGTCTGCCAGTTCCGCCACGTGAGCGATGGGAGTTGGAATATCCTCCGGTTCGCGCCTTCTGTAAATGGCAAAACTCGTGCTCCGGGGTTCGGCGATCTTCTTGGTATTTCACGGCAAAGTCGATATGACGCCTGAGGGCATGGCGCGTTCACTGCGGATTTCTATGAGGATCATGGTCGTTGCAGCCGCTCTCGGATCGGGCCACCTCCGAGCCAGAGCGGAGACGCCGCCGCTGTCCAATGCGCAGATTGCCAGAGAGACCAGCGATCCGACCTCGGACTTGTGGTATTTATTTACCGAGGCGGCATTGACAACGGAACCCGGTCGAGAATTCAAGAAGTCCAATACGGCCACACTGGAATTCCAGCCCTCGCTCCCGCTCACCCTTGGGAACTCGTGGCGCATCCTGAATTTTCCCGACCTCACCCTCGCCTCGGAAGGCACTCCCAGCGGGCAGCAGATCAATGGCATCAAGAGCTTTTCGTGGATGCCTGCGATCAGCCCGCCAGCTCGCCAGAATGGCTTCGCTTGGGGAGTCGGCCCCTATCTGGTCTTTCCCGTCGCGACGGCTTCTGCGCTCGGGGAGAGCCTTTGGCAAGTCGGACCGGGGGCCGTCATTTCTTGGCGCTCACCAAACTTTGTTACCTCCGCATTAATCCAGTCCGGCTGGACAGCATCTGGAGACGGCGAGGAAGCCGGGTCGCTTCGGATTCAGTATAACATCCAATACTTCATCGGAGACGGATTCCAAGTCGGCCTGGGCCGACCCCGGGTCGAATACACGTGGGGACGAGATCGCGACGGCGAGTGGGATCTCCCCGTGGGACTCGATGTGGGCAAGGTGTTCCGGCTGGGCAAGATGCCTGTCAAGGTTCTGCTGGAGTATGATTTTTACATGCTGAATGACTCCCGTTGGAAACCCGAACACCTTATCCGCGTGACCTTTATTCCGGTCCTGAGAAATCCGTTCGGGGCATCGTCGGAGGAGAATTGAGATTTGTGACACTGCGCCCCGCGTTCTTGACACGCTGAGAGAGCACTTGTAATCGTTCGCCGCATGATCGGGGGCACGCTTCCATCTCGGTATCTGCATCGGGCATTCTTGGGCCGATTCGTCCTCCTCGGTATTTTCTCTGCGTTTCTCGTCGCTCCAGTCCTCGCCAGTCAGCCGATCTCAAAATACTCCAGCACGGCGGCTAAGGACGCCTTGGCAAAAAAGGACTTCGAGGCTGATCCAGAAACGGCGGGAGCGGAAGAACGGCTTTGCCCCGGATTCGGGGGATATCAGTTGGTTTTTCTGGGCGATAGCGATCGGAGCTGGGTGAATGTGCGGTTCGGGGGGCAAGTGTCCGACCTTTATGGGGTAACGATGGAGAATGCGCCGGGATTTTTTGCCACCAAGTCGAATGATGTTGTTGAGTGGAGGGGACGGGACATCGCGGGAAAATTTGTTCCCTACGCGATCATCTACCGGATCTCCGGATATAACGAAGAGCAGCAAAAAACAAAGACCCGGCTGTTGGTATTTAGCCTGCGCGAAGGTGTCGCGGAATTTGTCGGATTCGCGGAGGGAGCAGGCGAGGATGGCAAGGCTAAAACGATCGCCGACAAGAGCTATCGGGAACCTTAGGACGGGCATTAAACTCAACCGAACATTAGATGAGAAAATCCATCATTTTAATCGCCAGCATCTTCCTCACCGTCGTCCCAGTATTTGCGGCGCTGGATATCGTTCAAACGAATGGCGAGGAGGACGAGCCATTTTATGTGCTGAAAAATACCAGCACGGGCAAAGTGCTGGGGACATTTTGGGATCGCGCGAATGAGAAAAGTGACTACGGGTTCGAGTCATCCATTTCGCCCACGTTCGTCTGGTCGCCAGATCGCGACTATGTCGCTGTCGGTTACGGGAATCCCCGGGCCACCGCCGTCTGTCTTTACCGGGTCGCTGGGAATTCCCTCAAGGAGATTCCGATCCCATCGCTGAGCGCAGAGCAATCCGCACCGATCGACGCGATCACCGACACCGCCGCAACGGGGACGGATATCGTGCGCTGGCAGACGGATGGCACATTGCTTCTTCGCTTCTGGGCGGCGGAGGAGGTGAAGTCCGAAGATCAGGTGCAGCGGGAACCCAGTGTCTGGGCGGACATCGAGGTGAGTGGCGGCCAAGCAAGAATTGTCGGAACGAGCATCGAAGAGCCTTCCACTCCACCGGCCGGGATGTTCCCGAATCCCGCGTCACCAGCAGGCGAAACACTTGCTTCCATTCAACCGACAAATAGCGACCACGCTGCGCCAGCAGAAGATGATGGCTTCCCTGCGAAGGGTTTAGTCGGCATTCACAGAGTCACCGGAAAAAATCCGGATGGTTCCACCTACGAAGGGACGGTGGAGATCCGACTCGTTGACGGAGTCATCGGCATGGAATGGAAAACCGGTACTAGTGTTTCCCGCGGGAACGGTCTCTGGATTGGCGGTAAAACCCTCGGCGTGGCCTTGGACGATGGGATGGCCATCTACAGCATCGTCGGCCAAAGCGACGGCCAGTCCCTCGTCGGGTTCTGGTCCGGAGCGGGATCCGCAAAGGCCCAACCGGAGACCATCCTGATCGGGAATCCCGATATTACGGAAATGAATTTTCCCGCTGAGCCGATCAACGGAAACTACGTCTCCCTCCGCGTGGTAGACGACGGCCAAATCGAGACGGACGTTGTGATTTCTGGCGGCGATCTCGTGAAGACGGTTCTCTTAAAGTCCAGTGGAAAGGCGACGAAGTGTCAGGGACTCGCCCTCAATGGCGGCCTCGCATTCCTGACACCGGCGGGAATTTCCGTCCTCCACCAACATTTCGATCATTCGGGAGCGACCTCGTTGGTTGGAAAATCCCTCGCGCGGGATGGGCGAGTTACCAGCGAATCGTTGAGCCGGAGTGAGTGAGGGCTTCTTAAAACAGGCGGTGTGAGAAAACGAGCATAGCGCCTGACGTTCCCTCCGACGCTTACTTAAGATACATCGTATTCCCAACAGGGGCAAAGCGGCCGACATTAGCTTTCGGCATGCGGGTGTCGCGAGTCGACTCATCCATTTCAAGGAAGCCTGCGTTGCCGCTGGCGAACGAGACCATGGCTTTTCCATTGTGCCGAAAGTGGACGGTCGCCTGGCTCTGGGCGTCCACTCCATAGAACTCCTCCAGCATCGGATTTTTTGCAGAGGCAGGTTTCTGAAAAGTATTCACCTGCGCCGAGGTGAAGAAGACGACGACTTTTGTCGGGTCGGGAAGCTGCCAGTGGTTCTGCAGAGCGGACGGATTTTTATTCCAGATCCAACCTCCCCCGAGGAGGGTGTTGTAGCCGGTCCCGATGTAGCCGTTGCGGTATTTGGGCTTAAATGCATTTCCTCCGATAGAAAAGCTCGGGTCCGGGCGGATGCCCTTCGGAACATATCCGGCGAGCGGACCGCCAGCCGGATCGAACTCTCGCGTGCCTTCCGCGGAAGACTTGCTCGCAGCCGTCTCGCGGCCCCACCACCACACGGTTGCGCCACCGACCTCTTCCTCCCGCCATGGCCAGTAGGTATAATTGTGCTCCACCAGGTAGCCCATCCCACCTGCCGCTAGCTGCCGGATGTTATTCGCCGAAACAGCTAACGAGGAACTCTCGTAAACTTTCCATCCCGCACTCGCCCCGACCACGCCCAAGACGAGCGCGATCGCGACGACAGCGAGCAGCTCAACAAGCGTGAAACCTTTTTCGGACATAGATGATTAACCCACCCGCAAATCCCAAGAGGACGAATGTCGTTGGCTCCGGAACCGCCGCGTAGACGGTCGAGGAGGGCGGCACTTCATGGTCGAACGTCACTGGGTTGTAGGCCCCGAAGCTCCACGCATCCCAGCTCAGGTCCGCCAAGCTGCGGCCCGGCGATGCCAAGCTGTTGCTGGCACCAGATGGCGAGACGGTCCATGAGGAAGGAAGGGAGGTTCCGCCACCGGGGATTGCCACCGTTTGCGAGGTATTGAAATCGTAGGCGCTCCCTCCGGAGAGGTAGTAGCCCCATGAGACTCCAGCGACTCCGTAGTCCGCCACTCCCGAATAAAGTGTCGATCCGTCAACGTAATCCATTCCGGAAAGAAAGAAATTCGATTCTCCATCTCCACTGTATGTGAGCGACAGGTTCGCGTCGGCATTGTCGATCGCTATCAACATGTCGGCTCCCGAAGGCGTCCCGGTATCCCAAAGAAATCCCCACGCGAAGCTGGTCTTTGTTTCAACGGAGTGAAAATCAATCACGAGGCCGGCTCGATTTGATCCTGAACCGACCCAGAAGGAAATGTCGTCCAAGCTGGTGACGACGGCCCCGGCGGGAGCTGCGCCGAAAATTAGGAGTGCGATGCTGGCAACAAGCCCGCGGATAGTCTTCTTCATTTTATCTTTTTTCTATAGTTTGTTTTCACGGGGAAGTCTTCGGACAGCCTTTCCCCCGTATAGAAAAAGGACTACCCCTGCACGGACGCTCAAGCGACGCCGTTGTCCATCTCAGGACGGTGCAGTTTTCTCCGCCGGTTCGAACCCGGACTTTGACCTTTGCGCGACAGTGAGGGAATTTCACCCCACGGCTTCTTCGTTAAAAAAAGCCGCTGACTTTCCTAGGCCGGCGGATTGGTTTGATGAAAGAGCGAGCGTCGAGAATTTTCCTGACCTCGTAATCTTGAGGAAAATTCCCACGCCAGTCAAGTAGAGAATTAGTTTCTCTAATAATTGGGGATTTTTCCCGAATACCGCGCGAGTCCCTGCCAGGAACCTGAACGCTTGCGTGGAGCGGTGAAATCAGGGACGGTGGAGGGTTCCATGGCCAACCGTTTGCGAAACAACTGGGCGACGACGTTCTTCGTCGGACTCGCTCTGATCTGCCTAGGGCTCTACCTTTTTCTGTCGCTCCAGACCTATGATCCACGGGATATCCCCGTCTGGGCACCGCTCTTGGAGGTGGTGGCCAAGAACTCGCCGGTCACTCACAACATGGGTGGGATTCTCGGGGCACTCTTCGCGGGATACGCCCTCTTTTTCTTCGGTGGAGCAGCCTATCTGATGGCGGCAACACTCTTAGGTTATGGTGTCGCAAAGTGGTTCGTTCGCGACTACTCGCTGCGAGACAAGGCCGGTTGGGGCCTTCTCATGGTGTTGCTCGGCGCCTGCCTCTTGGAGATCCAGCCGTGGGTTCTCCAAGACTGGGACAAATGGATTCGGATCGAGGGACCCGGCGGCTGGTTTGGATCGTGGATTGGAGGTAAGGCAATCGGAAAAGTGTTCGGCCCTGCCTCGGCGGCGCTGCTGGCGATCCTCTATGTGATCAGCGTGATTTTCGCCGTCTCGACGCATCCGATCCGCGACGTTCGCTATGCGTGGAAATCATTTTTGAAATGGAACGAGGCCCGGCGGGTTGCCAAACTGGAGCGCCTGAATGAGGAGCGCCGGCTCGATGAAGAGCGGTTGGCGCTCGAGAAGAAAGCGGAAAAACTGGAGAAAAAGCTCAAGAAGAAGACTCCGGACCCCGTGGAACTTGCCAAGAGCGAACCATCGCCACCCGCCCCAGAGCCCGAGATCATCGATGCCACCGCCCCCACTCCGGCCTCGAAAAAGCCGAAGCTCTCCGACCTTCGATCCGGCAAGGAATCCGGCGAGGGATTGAAGCCTGGCCTCAAAGGTCTGCATCTCGACAACTACACGCTCCCCGGCCTCGACCTCTTGGATGTCCAAGACGAGGCCGATCGCACGCCGCTGGACCGTGAGGAACTCAAGACAATCCAAGGCCTCATCATCGACACGCTTCAGCAGTTCGGGATTCGTGCCACGCCCGGAACGATTACCAAGGGCCCGACGATCACGCGCTATGAGGTCTACCCAGACATCGGGGTGCGTGTGGATAAGATCGTTGCTCTCGAGCGAGACATCGCGCGGGCGACCCGAGCCGAGCGGATCAATATTCTGGCCCCGATTCCCGGCAAGGATACCGTCGGGATCGAGATTGCAAATTCCAAGAAGGTCAAGGTGACCCTGCGTGAACTTTTCGAAAAAGACGCGTGGCGAGAAAGCCTGTTGAAGCTCCCGCTAGCGCTCGGAATGGACGTCTATGGCCATACGATCATCGGCGACTTGGCAAAGATGCCTCATTGCTTGGTCGCGGGAACGACGGGAAGCGGAAAAAGCGTTTGCATCAATTCGATCATCGCCAGCCTCCTCTTCCGGTTTTCCCCGGAGCAACTTCGCTTCATCATGATCGACCCGAAGGTGGTCGAGATGCAGATCTACAATTCCCTGCCCCACCTGATCACGCCGGTGGTGACCGATCCGAAGAAGGTCCTGCTCGCCCTGCGATGGGTTGTGGATGAAATGGAGCTGCGCTACCGGATTTTTGCGAAGTGCGGGGTCAAGAATATCAGCACATTCAATGACCGCCCGCTGCCGAAATCCCAAAAGGAACTCGACGAGGAAGCCGCCCTCGCCGCGCCTGCTCCCGAGGAGCCAGAACCGATCGAGGCGACCCCAAGCGAGACCGAGGACGAGCCAGACGAGGAGCCAATGCCCCCGATCAAAGTCCCGAGGAGCGACGACATTATCGTGCCCGACCGGATGCCATTCATCGTGGTCATCATCGACGAGTTGGCCGACCTCATGCAGACCGCGCCGGCCGATGTTGAGAGCGCGATCGCGCGGATCACCCAGATGGCACGAGCGGCGGGCATTCACATGATTGTGGCCACCCAGACGCCCCGGGCCGACGTCGTCACCGGCATTATCAAAGCCAACATCCCGAGCCGAATCGCGTTTCAGGTCGCTTCAAAAATCGACAGCCGGGTCATCCTTGACGAGAACGGAGCCGAGAAGCTTCTCGGCCAGGGAGACATGCTCTACCTGCCGCCCGGAACCTCGAAATACACCCGTGCGCAAGGCGTGCTTGTTACCGAAGAGGAGATTCATCGCATTGTGGAATTCGTCTCGAAACAGGCGGAGCCCAAGTTTGATCCGGGCATCCATGAAAAACTCACCAGCTCAACCATCCCGGAAGAGGATGTCAGCGATGAAGACGAGGAACTCGTCACCAAATGCCTAGAGATCATTCGTCAAGAAAATCGAGCGTCGACATCCATGCTCCAGCGACGACTTAAGCTCGGGTATACGCGTGCAGCCCGCGTGATGGACATTCTTGAACAACGTGGAGTCGTCGGTCCGAAAGACGGTGCGAGAGATCGTGAGATCCTTGTCGACCTCGATGAGGATCCGCTAGGGTGAGAGGTGATTCATGAGCCAGAAACCCAAGAGATTTAGTTCGGAACTTTTTGTCGGTGCCCGCCTGGGTGCGGTCCGAACTGAGGCGGGAATTACTCTCGAACAAGCTGCCCGCGATACGCACATCCGCGTGCAAAAGCTGCGAGAGATCGAGGTTGATGATTTTTCCGGCTTCGCGCACCCAACCTACGCCCGTCTCTTCCTGCTCGATTATGCGGCCTACCTCGGGGTCGAGGCCGATGAGATTCGTCCGCTCCTCCCCGATCAGACCAAAGCGGCCTCGGCAGGATTCCAATATCTCGACGTGCTGGGCGGGGCCGCGGGCCATCCGAGCGGAGCGAGTCGGTCGAGCCGGCGGCGGATTGGAATCGCGGGCGTCTTGGTAACCCTCGTTCTCGTCACCCTCATTCTGATTGGCGCGATCTACTTTTGGTCCACGCTGCGGAAGATTGAGCGCATCTCGATTCGAACCAGCGAAGCGCCAGTGGCCGAGAGTTCCGCCACTCCAGCCGAGTCTCCCCTGCCCTCCCCGACGCCCGCCGAACCGCCTCTCGCAGAACCGCCCGCATCGCTCTGGGAGGTTGCCCCTCCCGAGAGCGAACCCCCACTTCTTTCCCCGGAGGCCCCGCCCGCCCTGTGACCGCACAAGAGCCAAAGAAGGTCGGCATGATCAGCCTCGGTTGCGCGAAGAACCTCGTCGACGCAGAGATCATGCTGGGAGGGGCGCGGAAGGAGGGGTTCGAAATCACTTCCGATCCGGACGAGGCCGATGTGCTTGTCGTCAATACCTGCGGTTTCATCGACTCGGCAAAGCAGGAATCCGTCGATGCCATTCTCGATTCGCACCGCCTTCGCGGACTCCGCGCGCGGCCCGGACAAAAGCTGGTCGTCAGCGGGTGTATGTCCCAGAGGTTTTCCAAGGAACTTGTGGCAGAAATGCCTGAAGTCGACGCCTTCATCGGCCTCGACCAAGTTGCCGAAGCGGGAAAAATCTTCCGCCGTGTTCTCGAAGACGATGGCGGGGTGCTCAACCTCGTCACCCCGAAGTCGCGCTACATTCCCGACTTTGCCACTCCGCGTTTTCGCCTCACCCCATCGCACACCGCGTATCTGAAAATTGCCGAAGGCTGCAACCACCCGTGCAGCTTTTGTGTGATCCCCCAAATGCGTGGCCGCCACCGCAGCCGAACGATTGATTCCGTCGTGCGGGAGGCCCGCCAGTTGATCGCCGAGGGGGTGAAGGAGATCAATTTAATCAGCCAAGACACGACCTACTTCGGGATGGATCTCTGGGAGCAAAAAGCCGGGCCGCGACAGCCTGTCGACCCCTCGCGTGGCACGACATTGATCCACCTCCTCGACGAACTCGCGGAGATCGGCGGCGAGTTTTGGATTCGACTTCTCTACACACACCCCGCGCATTGGAGTGACGGATTGATCGAGGCCGTTGAGCGAAATCCGAAGGTCGCGCGCTATGTCGATATGCCCCTTCAGCACATCCATGCGGACATGCTGGCTGCGATGCGCAGGGAGACCTCCCGCGAGCACATTGAGGGCCTCATCAGCAGGCTGCGGCAGGGAATTCCCGGTCTGGCCATTCGGACGACATTTATTGTCGGTTTCCCCGGCGAGACCGAGGAACATTTTGAGTCACTCATGGATTTCATCGAGGAGACCCGGTTCGAGCGGCTCGGCGTGTTTTGCTACTCCCAAGAGGAGGGCTCCCGCGCCGCCAAAATGGAAAACCAGATTCCGAAGCGCACAAAAATTCGCCGCTTTCGCCAAGCCATGGAACTCCAGCAAAAAATTGCCGCTCAAACCGCCGAAGGATTTCTTGGCAAGACCATCCGCGTTCTCGTCGAGCAACCGAACCTCGGACGCACCGCAGCGGACGCCCCAGAAGTCGATTGCCGCGTCGTCTTGACCAAGCCCTGCGACGTCGGAACCTTCATCGACGCCACGGTCGTCGGCTCTCAGGTTTATGATCTCGTTGCCGAGCCCGTGTAGGGCCTATCACTTCGTGCAGCCCTGGCAGTCTTTGATCTGTTGGAAGAAATCGTTGCCCTTGTCGTCCACGAGGATGAAAGCGGGAAAATCTACGACATCGATTTTCCAGATCGCCTCCATGCCGAGCTCGGGATATTCGAGGACCTCGACGCTGCGGATGTTGTCCTTGGCAAGAATCGCCGCCGGGCCGCCAATCGATCCCAGGTAGAATCCGCCGTGTTTGTTACACGAATCGGTGACGGGCTTGCTCCGGTTGCCTTTGGCAATCATGACCATGGAAGCTCCGTGAGATTGGAAGAGATCGACGTAACTGTCCATGCGTCCAGCGGTCGTCGGGCCAAACGATCCCGAGGGAAGCCCAGCCGGTGTCTTGGCAGGCCCTGCGTAATAGACCGGGTGATTCTTAAAATAATCCGGCAGCCCCGCTCCGCTGTCCAAACGTTCTTTGAGCTTCGCATGAGCGATATCGCGGGCGACAATGATCGTTCCAGTGAGCTCCAATTGGGTGGTGACCGGGTGACGAGAGAGCTCCGCGAGGATCTCCGGCATCGGACGGTTGAGATCGATTTTCACGCGGTGGGTCGCCGAAGCAAGGCGCAGCTTTTCCGGGATGAACCGTCCGGGATTGGTTTCCAGCGCCTCGAGCCACAAGCCATCTTTGTCGATGCGTGCGCGGATGTTCCGATCGGCTGAGCACGAGACGCCCATTCCAACCGGGCAAGATGCCCCGTGGCGCGGGAGTCGAACGATCCGCACATCGAGGGCGAAATATTTTCCACCGAATTGAGCACCGATTCCGCAGGTGTGAGCGGCGCGAAGGATCTTATTCTCGAGATCGATATCGCGAAATGCGCGCCCGAGTTCATTTCCGCTCGTCGGGAGCGAATCGAGGTATTTGGTGCTGGCGAGCTTGACGGTCTTCAGGCAGGCCTCTGCGGAGGTTCCGCCGATGACAAAAACCAGATGGTAGGGCGGGCAGGCCGCAGTCCCCAAGTTTTGCATTTTCTCGATGAGAAATTTTTCCAGGCTGGCCGGGTTGAGCAATGCCTTCGTCTCCTGAAAAAGATAGGTTTTGTTCGCCGACCCGCCACCCTTCGCGACAAACAGAAAATCATACGACATGCCGCCCGTGGCATAAATGTCGACCTGAGCCGGGAGATTCGTGCCGGTATTCACCTCATCATACATCGTGAGCGGCGCGGTCTGAGAATACCGGAGGTTCTCGCGCGAGTAGGTGTTATAGATGCCGCGCGAGATCGCCTCCTCGTCATCGCCCCCGGTCCAAACCTGCTGGCCTTTCTTCGCGACGACGGTCGCGGTCCCGGTATCTTGGCAAAACGGAAGGACGCCATGCGCGGAAACCTCGGCATTCCGCAGAAGCGTGAGCGCCACCGTGCGATCGTTATCGCTTGCTTCCGGGTCGTCCAAGATCGCTGCAACCTGCGCTAAATGGGCTGGACGCAGGAGAAACGAGACATCCCGCATGGCAATGTCCGCCAAGTAGGTCAGCGCCTCCGGATCGACTTTCAGGATGGGCGCATTCTCGAACTCCGTCACTTGCACAAACTCGGTCGTCAAAGGCCGATACGTCGTGGTGTCCGGTCCGAGCGGGAGTGGCTTCTGAAAAGAAAATGGAGGTTGGGGTTTGGACATAAATTGGTGAGGTATTAGTTTTTGTGATAGTTGCAGGGAACTTCAACAAAATCAACCACGGCTTTTCTCGTTTACGCTCGCCGAAGGGAGAGAGTCGCCTTGAATCCGGGGACGTGCGAGAGCACATTTCTCGAGGGCCAGGCGGAGACGTTCCATGTGGACCGGCTTGCTTAGATAATCGTTCATTCCAGCGATCCGACAACGCAGAGGGTCCTCCGGCATCGCATCGGCGGTCAGGGCGGTGATCCAGATCGAGTTGCCGGCATTGCGAAGGGCGGTTGTCGCTTCGTAGCCGTCCATCTCAGGCATCTGGACATCCATCAGGATCATATCAAAAGCAGACGCTTGAACAGCCTCGAGGCAGGCGCGGCCATTCTCGACCATTTCCGGGGCGTAGCCGAGTCGCTTGAGCGTGTGGCTGATGACCTTGCGATTCGTCGAATTGTCCTCGGCGATGAGAATTCGGAGCGGGTATTTCGCGGCGAACGTCTGATCGGCCATCGAGGGATCCACCACCCGCCCGGGCGCAGGCCGATCATGGATCAGGTCTCGCATGGCCACGGCGAGGACCTCGAAACGAATCGGCTTGGGCAAGCGAATATCGAAACCCAAGGCGTTGACCGCGCTCGGACCCGTGACCGAGGGCAATGTCAGCGCCAGAAATTTTGTCTTACTAATCCCGCCTCCAGCGCGCACGGACTGGATCAACGTCGCCATTTCCTCGTTTGCCAGCGCGCAATCGACGATGACGTAGTCTGGAGGATTTGCCGCCGGCCATTCCCGAGCGAGAGCCTCGGGACTTCGCGCCTGCTGAACCGTCAGCCCTATGTGGCCGAAATCGTTGGCGAGGGAGTCTGCAATAGATCGGTTCGGCACGAGCAGGGTGACCGACCGACCACGGAGCGCAGCAAAATCGATTTCAGGATCTGGTCGTCGCGTTTCGGCGAATGGAATCAAAACGACAAACTCGGACCCCGCTCCCGGGCTGCTATGGACGGTGATGGCTCCTCCCATCAATGTCGCCAAGCGTCCACAGATCGCCAACCCGAGACCGGTCCCGCCGAACCTTCGCGTTGTCGACGAGTCCGCTTGGCTGAACGGCTGGAAAATCCTCTGCTGCTGGTCGTCCGAGATCCCGATGCCCGTGTCGCGGACCGAGAGCATGACGGCGGATCCTGCGGGCAGCCACGGCCTCCGGTCGAAAGTGACCACCACCTCGCCCTCGGTGGTGAACTTGATGGCATTGCCGACGAGGTTCACGAGGATCTGCCGGAGGCGGGCCTCATCCCCGATGACCCAGTCGAGATCTGGTTGGATGAATCGCGCAACCAGCTCGAGATTCTTATCTGCGGCCATCGGGGCATAGAGGTTCAACGCCTCACCGCAGCAATCGCGGAGCGAGAACGAACGCGCCTCGAGCGAGAGCTTGTCGGAATCCATTTTGGAAAAATCCAAGATGTCGCTGATGAGATCGAGGAGCGACGTGCCGCACTTCCGAATCGTCTCAAGATACTCGCGCTGCTGGGAGTCGAGCGTGGTCTCGAGCAGAAGATTTGTGCAACCGACGACTCCATTCATCGGCGTGCGGATCTCGTGGCTCATCACAGCAAAAAAATCGCTCTTGGCACGGCCAGCCGCTTCGGCAGCATCCCTCGCGGCGATGAGATCAGACTCAAACTTTTTCCGCTGTGAGATATCGAGCCAGACCCCGTCAGCAGCGACGAGGCGACCGCTGTCGTCTCGTTGGAGCACGGCGCGATCGAGGATCCATACCTCGTGGCCCATTTGGTGAAGGCAACGAAATTCCCGGATGAGCAGTCCCTCGCCATCGGTCTCTTCCAAGTCCCAAGAATCCACCAGCGTCAGGTCTTTAGGGTGCATCAAATCTCGCATGAGGGCGGGCGATCCCGGCATTTGGGCGGCGGTGCGGCCAAGGATCTTCTGACAATCTCCCCGCCACTCGAACACACCGCCCGCCACATCGTAATGATAAACGATCTGCCCGAGGGCCGAGACAACTCGACGGTTCTGATCGATCAGGGCGGCGTTCTTCGCGCGTGTGAAATCGTTTTCCCCCTGCTGGATCAGCATCCGCTTGCGGAACCCGTAAACGAGGAATCCAACCAGCAACGAAGCCGCTCCGACAAAAGCCGATGCCAAGAGAGCAGCGGCCTCAACCTGCTGCAGGCGGATGAGATAGTCTTCTATATTCAAATCAACTCCGACAAGAGCGACTGTCTGGCCCGAAGAATTTTTCACTGGAGACACGGCCGTGAGAAACATGCCGAATTCATCGCGGAACGGCTTCCTACTCACGTAGTCGGCACCCGTGAAGAAGGCAGCTATCTCCGCCGCATCCTCTTCCGGAGATTGGCTCTCGTAGGGATCGAGCACCGAGGAAGCCTCCATCTCGCGCGGGAAGCCCAACCGCTCACTGGCCTGGGCAGTATCGAGAACAAAATGCAGTTTCCCATCCTTCACGATGAGCGTGTAGAGATACGCGATCTCTGGCACTCCTTGGTGGAAGCGCACCAGCGGCTCCAAGGCCCGAAGATACTCCGGCGTTCCTGTCCGGCCCTCCCTCACCACGGATTCATGGGCATCGCCGTCGAGCAGCCCGGCGGCCGATCTCGCCGTCCGGCTCAGGTCGCCCCGAACCAATGCGCTCTGGACATCCCGGGCGTGGAACGTCAGATAGGCAATCCCGCTGATCGAAACCAGAAAGACGAGCAATGCCACAAGCACCGCCTCGTGGAGAGGGCGGGCTTTCCCAGTCGTCATGGGGGATGGAGATATCACTGTCGAGTGCCGAATCTCCGAAGTTATTTCAGCAAAGCTGTCGGAACAAGGATGGAACGCTGAAAAACTATTTCCGATTCACCCGGGCATGGGGATTGCTCGCCAGCGTGGGATTCGATACAAGATTCCCGCCCAGAAAATTTCCCATGATTTCCATCACCATTGAGAATCTCGTCAAGAAGTTCGGAGATGCCGTCGCGCTGAATGGCGTGAGTTTTCGCATCGAGCCCGGCGAGCTGTTCTTTCTTCTTGGCCCGAGCGGTTGCGGGAAGACGACGCTCCTCCGCAATATTGCGGGCTTTTACATCCCCGACGCGGGGCGGGTCCTTTTTGGTGACGAGGATGTGACAAAGCTTCCGCCGCACAAGCGCAATACTGGGATGATGTTCCAGAGCTACGCGCTCTGGCCTCACATGACAGTCGCGAAGAACGTGGCGTTCGGACTCGAAGAGCGGAAAGTGCCGACAGCCGAGCTCAAGCAACGCGTGGCCGCCGCTTTGGATTCCGTCCAAATGTCCTCCTACGCAAACCGAAAGATCGCCCAGCTTTCCGGCGGCCAGCAACAGCGCGTGGCCCTTGCACGTGCTCTGGTGATTCGCCCGAGATGCCTGCTCTTGGATGAGCCGCTCTCGAATCTCGACGCGAAATTGCGCCTCGAAATGCGCACTGAGATTCGCCGGGTGTGCAAGGAATTCGGCCTCACGGCCATCTACGTCACTCACGATCAAAAAGAGGCGCTCTCGATATCCGACCGCATGGCCATCCTTGAGAGCGGCCACATCGCGCAGATCGGGGCACCCGAGGAGGTTTATCGTCGCCCGAAATCAAAAGTCGTCGCCGACTTCATTGGCGAGACCAACTTTATCAACGGAAAGATCAAGTCGGTCGGTGAAGCCAAGGCGTTTGTTGAGACCGAGCTTGGAATTTTTGAAGGCCTTGTCGGCGATCCGAAATGGGCGCCAAAAGTCGGTGACGAGGCGACGCTCTCGATCCGCCCGGAGAGTTGGACGTTCCGCGAATCCGCTGTGCCGGTCAATTGCGTCTCCGGCCGAATCGGAGAGGCGATCTACTTGGGCGAGGTCGCGCAATACCGTTTCACCGCCGGGTCGCAGGCACTCAAGATTTTTGAATTAAACCCGCACCTCTCCTCCCGCACCGGCGACCGGAGCCTCTATGCGACGGCAAAATCCGAGGACGTGATCGTGCTGAAACCCTAGGAACTGACGATGCGGATCTTCCTTGTCCTCTTCGCCATGGCCCTCGTGGTCGGCCTTCCGTTTGCGCTGAAGCCCAAGGAAAACATGCTGTCTGCCGCAGACGACACGTTGGTCGTCGTGTCGCCGCACAACGAGGCCATCCGCTATGAGTTCACCCGGGCCTTTTCCGCCCATTACAAGGCGAAGACCGGTCGGTCGGTGAAGATCGACTGGCGGCTGCCGGGCGGGACGAGCGAAATCGCGCGCTACTTGAAGGGCGAATACTTTGCCGTATTCGAGCGGGAGTGGACCCAAGCCGGGAGAAAGTGGACGGCCGACGTGGCGGGGGCATTTGATAACCCGAAGGTCTCGCCGGGTGCCTCGCCATCGTTCGACTCCCCGGCCCAAGCCGCTCGCCGGGCATTTCTCGACTCTCAGAAAGGAATAGGGATCGACCTGTTCTTTGGCGGCGGCGCATTTGATTTTGAGCAACAAGCGGCCGCCGGGAGGCTGGTGCCCAGCAGGATCCTCTCCACCCACCCGGATTGGTTCACCGACACGTCGATCCCTCAGACCGTTTCGGGCGAACCATTTTTTGATGCCGAGGGACGCTGGATCGGGGCCTGCCTCTCGTCGTTTGGAATTTGCTTCAACACCGATTCCCTGCGCCGGCTCGGAGTAAAGGAGATTCCCGCCTCGTGGCAGGACCTCACGCGTCCGGATATTTTCAAGCAAGTTGCCCTGGCCGATCCAACAAAGAGCGGGTCGGCGGCGAAGGCGTTCGAAATGGTCATCCAGCAACAGATGCAGGATCTGGTCAGGGAGTCGGGTTCGGCAGATCCTGCCATCCTGTCGATCGGATGGTCGCGCGGACTGGGGATCATCCAAGCCGCCTCTGCGAATGCCCGGTATTTCACCGATGCTGCCGGAAAAGTTCCCATGGACGTCTCTCTCGGCGATGCCGCCATCGGGATGTGCATTGATTTTTATGGGCGATTCCAGAGCGAGGCCGTCCAGGTCGGGGATGCCTCATCGCGGCTGCAATACTTCACTCCCGCCGGGGGATCGTCCGTCGGGGTCGACCCGATCGGGCTTCTTCGTGGCGCGCCAAATCGGGAAGTCGCCGAGGCATTTATCGCATTTGTTTTGTCCATCGAGGGCCAGAAGCTCTGGAACTTCCGAGTCGGCACGCCAGGTGGCCCCGTGCGCTATGCCCTGCGGCGGCTGCCCGTCCGCAAGGAACTCTATGGCCCGGAATTTCTCGCCTACAGATCCGATCCTGATGTTCAGCCGTTCGAGGAAGCCAAGCTCTTCACCTATCATCCGGCGTGGACCGGTCCACTCTTCAAGACAATGAGCTTCATCATCCGGGTCATGTGCCTCGATTCCCACGACGAACAAGTGACTGCCTGGAAAGCGTTGATCGATGCGGGCTTCCCCCGCGAGGCCTATGACGTATTTTCCAACGTGAGCGCAGTGGGCTACGAGAAGGCCCTCAAAGAAATTCGTCCCGCCCTCGCCTCACAAAATCGGATCGACGAAGTCCGCCTCGCCAAAGAACTCGGCGAACATTTTCGAAACCAATACCGCGAGGCTGCGCGCCTCGCCGAGGAGGGAAGATGAGGATCCTCCCGCGAAGCCGCAAAGCCGCGAAGGGTTGGGATGGAAACTCCATTGCCACAGAGGTGGTGGATTCCGCACTCAGCCTTCACAGGGATTTGGGACCCGGACTGCTGGAGTCTGTTTACGAGGTTCTCCTCGCGGATGATCTGGAGCGTCGAGGATTGCAGGTGCAACGCCAAGTGGTTGTTCCCATCGCATTTCGAGCACGGACATTTCTCGAGGGATTTCGTGCGGATCTCATCGTTGAGCGAATGGCGTGCCTCGAGCTCAAAAGTGTCGAGGCCTTCTCCAAATCGGATCCCAAGCAACTCCGAACTTACCTCCGGCTGCTCCAAATGAAACTCGGCCTTCTCATCAATTTCAATGCTCCGCTTCTGAAGGACGGCATCGTCCGCATCGTCAATGGTCTGGAGGACGATCCCTATCGCAACCCCCTTCGCGCCTTCGCGCCTTCGCGGGAGGATTAATCTATGTCATCGACCCTCGCTCGCATCGTCTTTTTCTTCACCGCAGTTTTTTTCGCGCTCTTCTTCGTGTGGCCAATCTTCGAGACGATCCGCGGGGCATTTGTGACTTCCGACGGACGGCTGACGGTGGATTACTTTGTCGAGGTTTTCCGGAATCCGATCTACCTTGAGGGCCTCTGGAACTCGCTTCTGATGGCGGTCTGGAGCACGGCGCTCACGGCGCTCATCGCCGTGCCGCTCGCCGTGATCAGCGATCGTTACCTTTTCCCCGGAAAGGCCTTTCTGGGCGCTCTGATCCTTATTCCGATGATCCTCCCGCCATTTGTTGGAGCGATCGGCGTCAAACAAATCCTTGGACAGGAAGGTGCGCTGAATGCCTTTCTGGAGAGCCTCGGGCTGATGGATCCCGCGCATCCCATGGACTGGCTTGGCGAGAGCCGATTTTTTGGCGTCATCGTAATGAACGCCCTCCACCTCTATCCCATCCTCTACCTCAACGTCCTTGCCGCGCTGGCGAACGTCGACCCCGCGATGGAGGAGGCGGCGCAGAACCTTGGTTGCACCGGACTGCGGCGGTTCCGCAAGATCACTCTTCCGCTCATCATGCCGGGGCTCTTCGCAGGAGGAACAATTATTTTCATCTGGTCGTTCACCGAGCTCGGCGTTCCTTTGATGTTTGAATTCACGAGGGTCACATCGGTGCAGATTTTTTACGGCATTAAAGACATCGGCGGAAATCCCTTTCCTTTCGCTCTCGTCGCCGTCCTGCTGGTTTCAACCATTCTGATTTACGCGGTCGGCAAGCTCCTCTTTGGGCGCGATAACCATGCGATGATGGCCAAGGCAACGAGCCAGGGCGGGCCTCAACCGACCGGGTGGATCGGAGGGATCGCCTGCACGTCGGCATTTGTATTTGTCACCTTTCTGGCCGTTCTTCCGCACCTCGGCGTCGTCCTCGTAGCCTTCTCGACAGATTGGTATGGAAGCATCTTGCCATCGGGCTGGACGCTCTCGCATTTCGAGGCCGCCCTCGGCCACAACCTGACCCTGCCGTCGATCCAGAACAGCCTGAAGTATGCCGGATTGGCGACGATTGTGGACCTCATCCTCGGCGTGGCCATCGCCTATGTTGTGGTCCGCACTCGCTTGGCTGGCCGCCAGATTTTGGATGCCATGGCCATGCTTCCCCTTGCCGTGCCCGGACTCGTTCTCGCCTTCGGATATCTGGCCATGACGCAAGAAGGCAAAGTCTTCGAGTTTCTCAATCCCTCGGTTGACCCATTGATTATTCTCGTGATCGCCTACTCCGTTCGGCGCCTACCCTACGTCGTTCGCTCCGCCGCAGCGGGGTTCCAGCAAACGAGCGTCACGCTCGAGGAAGCCGCACAAAACCTCGGCTGCCCGCCTCTGCGGACTCTCCGGAAAATCACCATCCCACTCATTGCGGCCAACTTGATGGCCGGCGGTCTTCTGGCATTTTCCTTCGCGATGCTTGAGGTGAGCGATTCGCTGATCCTTGCCCAGAAGCAGCAGGACTTCCCGATCACCAAAGCGATCTATGAGCTCTACCAATTGCTCGGGGAGGGCCGGTTCGTCGCCAGTGCGCTGGGCGTCTGGGCCATGGCCTTTCTCGCCGTGACCATCACGGGAGCCAGCTTCATTCTCGGGAAAAAACTGGGCGCTATCTTCCGGGTTTAATCTCCCGCCTAAAGCCCGTGCGAATCCTCAAACTCCCGTGAGGAAGAAGGGTCGAACTCGAACTTGGATCCGTCGGAATAGCAGGCCACGACATGACCATGCTCGTTGTGTTGGAAATGATCGACCAGTGCGAGATTGAGAATCGTTGTTGGCCCGGCTCGCACAAAAACCCTCGGGTCCAAATGCAGGGCAAATTCTTCGAGACTCTGAACAAGTGCCCCATTCTGCCCGCGGAAGAATAGCCGGGCATTTCTTTCCTCCTCTTCGATCTGAGTGATTTCCGCCACCCGGACGAGCCACGTATTCCCCCCTTCCCTTGCGAAGACTCTCGCCTCCGGGTCGAACGTTCCCACCTGCTCGACGAACGTGGGTTGAACCGCCCCGCTGAACTTCGACTCAATCCGCTGAACCGCTTTCCTCAGCCGCTGCTGGTCCACGGGCTTGAGTAGGCACTCGACCACGCCAAGTCCGAACGCGTCCAGAGCCAGGAGAGCATGAGCGGTCACCAAGACAACCGGGGGAAGCGGGGGACGAAGGCGCTCAAGTAATTGAATGCCACTCATTCCCGGGAGTTCGATATCGAGGAAAATGGCGTCAAACGCATCTCGGCCGAGAACTTCCAGCGCCTCCGTGGCTGTTCGCACTCCCGTAATCTCCATGTCGGGCGCGATTTCGATGAGCGAGTCCCGCAAGTCCTCCAGGGCAAAAGCTTCATCTTCGACGATCAGGATTTTTTTCATTGAGGCTCCTTAGCTTTTTGATAGTGGCGGATTTTCCGTCAACTGTCGAGACGGCGTTCATCCCATGGCAAAGTCGCTCGGGCTTCGACACGGGGCCCATCGATCTCCCGCATCTCCAAACTTCCCTTCCCCTCGCTCACGAGGGCGATGCGCCGACGGCAGTTGGCAAGCCCGAAGCCGCCTGTCCCTGAGGCCAGACTCCCGTCGTTGATCACGCTGATCGCGAGCGCGTTAGCCTCAAGATCGTGCGTAATCGAGATGACGATCTGCCCGCCCGCGTCAAACCTGGAGATTCCATGCTTCACCGCATTCTCAACCATGGTCAGCACAAGCATCCCCGGCAACCGCTGCGAGGCGACACCGGGCTCGCAATGGATTTCAAATCGCAAGCGCTCGCCAAAACGAATCGTTTCGACCTCAAGGTAATCGCGCACCATCTGCAGCTCCCGAGCAACGATCTGAAGTTTGCCGTCGCGATTGATCAGTAACTCGCGGAGGAGGTTGCCGAGCGAGGTGATCATCGTCCGCGCACGATCATCCTGCCGACCGATCAACGCACGCACACTGTTGAGGGCATTGAAGAGAAAATGAGGATTGAGCTGACTCCGGAGCGTCCTGAGTTCGGCATCGATCTCAATCGCACTGATGCGACTCTGGAGAGCGTCGCGCTCTTCGGTGATATCGCGGGTAACCCCTGCAACCATGGCCAGCTCGTCGTCCGCCGTGCGACGGATTGGCTGGGCATGAGACTCGACCCAAATCCATCGACCGTTGGCATCGCGGAGCCGGTAGGTATGATCCCACCGACTGTCGGGCAACTCGGCCAAGGCCCCGAAGGTTTTGTCGAATCCCTCGAGGTCGGCCGGATGAACCAACGAACGAAAGGCGGAGTCCGATATCATCTGGTCGGGCGGCAGCCCAAACTTCTTCCTCCATGACGGCGCATGACAACACCACCCGGCGGCACTCCAATCCCACACACAGAGGTCAGCCGACTCGAGAGCAAGGCTGAACTTGACGTTCAGTGCCGCAAGTTCATCCCGGAAGGCCGCGAGCAGCAAACACCCGAGGCTGGAAAAAAACGCGAGGCCGTTCAGCAAGAACTGGCGGTCATGCGAGTGCAGAATCAAAAACAAATCCTTCGACTGCCTCTCAAAGATCACCGCCAGTGCCGGAACGAGAAAAACAAACATCGCCTGGAAGAGCGTCGCCGTCCTCAAACCGAAAAGGAGAGAGACCAAAACAGCGAGAAGCAGAGCCGACCCCAACAGCAACATCGCCACCCCTGGCTCATCCCGACGACTGCCCAGAAGCAAGCCCACAATCGCCCACAGGAGGACCGAGCAGCCCAGAAGCGCATACCGACCAGACGTGCTCAGTGGCCGAAAATCCTGACGGCGGAGGGCAAAAAGAAAAAACGCTCCGAAGACCAACGTGCCGAATGCATGGGCTTGCCACTTTTCGAAAAATCCGGCCCCAAGTTGCGAGGTGGCCATCCGCCCGTCGAGCGCGAGAATCACGACACTTGTCGTCGCGGAAACAACCGGTCCAACCACACACCCGGCCACCACGAACTTCACAAAATCCTGCAATCCGGGGAGCGAGATGTCGATCTTTGCCCACTGGACGATCAGATGATAGCCGATAACAACCTCCAAAACGTTGCCCACCGGGCCGGCATAAACATTAAGCATCGGGTCGCCCGAAAGAAAATTGCTGACGAGCGTGCCGAGGTAGACGGCCGGGACGACGCGATCGAGTCCGTAAATCAGGGCCGCCGCAAGTGCCAAGCCAGCAGCCGGCCAGACTGGGCTCACAATCCCCGGCGCCGTTTTCTCGAACCAGGCGCCCGTCTGCGCAAGCATGAAGATCCCGGTCGTCAGGCAGGCAATCTGAAAAACAAATTGAGGGATCCCCACAGGCGGCGCGCCGCCGGACGGACGGGCACCTCGGGCAGATCGGGAGGACATAATTTACACCATACACAGTCCTCACCGGTCATCCAAGGAAGATCCGGCGAAAGAATGTCAAGGATAACCTTGACGGGAGGACTTCAGAAAACCACTCTTTCCGGTTTGGGAGCGGACAGTTCCAGACGGATGGTGTTTGGGAGATTGTCCGACCGAAACACAATACAATTTCTAATTATTTGAGCTGATGTTTGACAAACTGCTGGGATTTTTTTCTAACGATATCGGGATCGACCTTGGGACTGCAAATACCCTCGTCTATGTGAAGGACCACGGGATTGTCCTGCGAGAGCCTTCCGTGGTCGCGGTGCAACAGGGAACCAACCGCGTTCTGGCGGTGGGAGATGAGGCCAAGCGAATGCTCGGGCGCACCCCGGGCAACATCGTCGCGATCCGCCCCCTGAAGGACGGAGTCATCGCGGACTTTGAGATCACCGAAGCGATGCTGCGGCATTTCATCAGCAAGGTTCACAACCGGCGTCGAATGGTTCGTCCACGCGTGGTCATCGCCGTCCCGAGCGGGATTACCGAAGTCGAAAAGCGGGCCGTGAAGGACTCGGCAACCCATGCGGGAGCCCGCGAAGTTTATCTCATCGAAGAGCCAATGGCTGCGGCGATCGGCGTCGGTCTGCCGGTTCAAGACGCCGCCGGGAACATGATCATCGATATTGGCGGAGGCACGACCGAGGTCGCATTGATCTCGCTTTCCGGAATCGTCTTCAGCCGCAGCGTGCGGGTCGCGGGCGACGAGCTCGACGAGGCAATCGCGAACTACATGAAGCGGGCTTACAACCTGATGATCGGCGAGCGCACAGCCGAGGAGATCAAAATCAAAATCGGCTCGGCTTACAAATTGGAGAAGGAAGTCTCCATGGAGGTGAAGGGCCGGGACCTCGTCGCGGGGCTCCCGAAAACCATCTCCATTTCCTCGCAGGAAGTCCGCGAAGCACTGCTCGAACCTCTATCAACCATTGTGGATTCTGTCCGCATCACGCTCGAGCGCTGCCCGCCCGAGTTGTCTGCAGATTTGGTCGACCGCGGGCTCGTGCTCGCTGGCGGCGGGGCGCTCCTCCGTGGCCTCGACAAACTTTTGGCGGAAGAGACCGGGCTCCCGGTGCATGTGGCGGAAGATCCGCTCAGCGCGGTTGCCGAAGGAACCGGCCGGGCTCTTTCCGAACTGAAATTTCTGCGCGCAGTGTCTTCCGAGCGCCCGCACGCCTGAGAGCTGCCGGAACCGTGAGGGTGTAGATTTCCGTCGGCATGAAAAAGCTGAATATCGTTCTGATCTTGGCGGTGCTCGGAATCGCGATCTACCTATCCACGCTGACGCCGATGGAGATGCAGGGCTTGCAGGGCAGGTTCCTTTCGCTCCTGTCGCCATTTCTTCGCACGGGGACTGCCGTTCAGGAGCAACTGGGATCCGTCGGGGCTGGCCTCAAGTCGCTTGATGAGCTGGAGGCCGATAATCGCAAGCTCAACGAGCAGAACCGCGAACTGCGGACGACAAACAACCTCCTGCGCGAGACCGAGGCGGAGATCAACCGCCTGCGCTTGGCGCTCGAATATCGCGAACGTTCGATATTTCGCCTGCTGCCTGCGAGAATCATTGGACGCGATGCTTCAACGTGGTGGAATACCGTCAAGATCAACCGTGGGTTTGAGGATGGAGTCGAGACGGATCAGCCAGTGCTGACAGATGTCGGCCTCGTTGGAAAGACGACGACGGTCGCAAAAAATGAATCGATCGTCGTCCTGATCACCGATGAGACGTGCCGGGTCGCCGCCAAGGTTGAGGGCACTCGGGAACAGGGAATTCTCTCTGGAATTCGCATTCAGGATACCGCCAGTGTAGGCGAGTTGCAGTTGAACTTTTTGACGAAAAATGCCGTGCTCGAGGCCGGGCAGAAAGTTTACACAGCCGGCGTCAGCAACGGGGTCTTCCCTTCCGGGATTCTCATCGGCACGGTTCGAGAATTCCGCACGCGTCCGCTCGATGGCCAAGCCGTCGTGGACCCTGCGGTCGATATCGCCCTGACCGAAGATGTCTTCGTCGTAGTGGGGGCAAAATGAGGACGGCAATCGGACTCATTTCCTTTGCGGTCGGAGTCTTTTTAGCCTTCCTTTTGCAGTCCGCTTTCCCGGCGGTTCATATCATTCACGGGGCGCGCTTCGTCTTCGTCCCGCTCATTTTTTGTTACACCGCCATGGTGCTGCCATTTCCGGCCATGTTGGTCGCGGCGCTGTATGCGGGGTTGATGAGCGATCTGATGTATCTTCATGTCGTCGGTGGCCGAGTTGAAATCGCGCTGGGTTGGTCTATCGTCTTCTTTGTGATTTTCGGATGCATCGCGCAGGGGCTCCAAACGGGAGTGAAGCGGGGCCATTGGTGGCCGGTCATCCCGCTGAGCGCGCTCGCGACATCGGGATACCTTCTTCTGCAGTTTGGGATGATCAGCCTGCGGCGGGAGGGGTTTATCTTTGACGAGGCTGGCGCATGGCGAATCCTTGCCCCGGGGGTCTTGGCCGCACTTTTCGCACCCCTCCTCCACATGGGCGTCCAATGGGTGCTTCAGTTTTTTCCAAGGGAGCAAAACGGAGTGCTCAGCTATTAACCCATGAAGCGCTCTCGTTCCGCTCTTCGCATTCTCACTCTGGGCATCATCATGCTCGTGGCGGTCGCGGGAATTGTCTTCCGCCTCTGGTATGTTCAGATCGCTCGCGGGGCGGATTATGCGGCAAAAATGGGAAATCGCTCGCACGTGACTGTCCGGATTCCAGCCGTTCGCGGAGAGATTCTGGATCGAAATGGAGTGAAGCTCGTTGAAAACCGCGCGAGCTTCGAAGTCGATTTCTACCTCCCGGACATGGTTCGAGCCTATCGGGACTCCAAGGGCACGCTACCTCTGACGACCTACCGCGGCCGGGTGCACAACATGCCTCGGGATCTCAAGGAGGCTGATGTCGTGAAAATCGTTTCCGAGGAGGTCATCCCTCGCCTCGAGGAACTCGGCTTGGCGCAGGACTACAACTCGGGAGCTCTCCAAGTCCATTATCGAAACAACCGGGAAGTCCCCTACAGCTACCGGCAGGATCTGGATTTTGAGCAAATGGCTGTCTTTTCGGAAAAGAACCTTGGCCTGCCGGGAGTGAATGTGACGGTGAAGCCGGTCCGATGGTATGTCTATGGCTCGATGGCCGCCCATCTACTCGGATATGTCGGAATGCCGAACGACTTTGATAAATTGCCCGATATCCGGAATTTCAATTTCTACGAACCCGACATGGAGGGCAAAGCCCAGATCGAGCTCTACCTCAACGAGGCCCTCAAAGGCCATGCTGGCGTCCGCGTGATGCAGCGCAATGTCAAGGGCGTCATCGAGGGCGAAGTTAAGCGAACCGAGCCGATCCAAGGAAACAACGTCTTCCTCACGATTGATGCCCGCATCCAGTTCATCACCGAGCAGGCGTTGCGAGCCGTCGGTCGCGGGGCCGCCGTGGTGGTCAGTCCGAAAACCGGCGATATTCTGGCCATGGCGTCGGTGCCCTCCTACGACCCGAATGTCTTTATCCCCTCGATCGGCGCCAAGGAATGGACGGAGCTGACGAAAGACGAGACGAACCCACTCCTCAACCGCGCCATCAGCGCCTATGCGCCGGGCTCGACCTACAAGATCCCGATTGCTGTCGCCGGGCTCCGAGCGGGGATCGAAAACCGGACATTCAACTGCTCGGGCGGCATCCAGTATGGCGACAAGTTTATGCGGTGCTGGATCGCCGATAAAAATGGGGCCCACGGGACGATCGGGCTCTCGGATGCGATCAAGGTCTCGTGCAATGCGTTCTTCTATCAATTTGGAAATGCCGCTGGCATCGACCAGATCGTTGCGGTCGGGAACATGCTTGGTCTCGGTCAAAAATCCGGCCTTCCGCTCTCGGGCGAGGCTCCAGGCGTCCTTCCCGGCCCGGAATGGCTGGCGTTAACAAACCCACGCGCGCGCTGGACATCAGGGCTCACGGCAAACACCGCCATCGGCCAAGGCGACGTCTTGGCCTCGCCTCTTCAGATGGCCATGGTCGTCGCAGCGGTCGCCAATGGAGGGAACGTCTTCTACCCACGGCTCATCGACCGCGTGGTATCGCAAGAGGGAAAAGTGGAGGCCCAGGAACCCTCGCGCCTCCGGGCGAATTTGCTCACCGATGCAGGGCTCACAGATGAACAGCTTGAGAAGGTCAGGCGGGGCATGTGGAAAGTCGTCAACGAGGGCGGCGGAACGGCTGGCCGCGCACGGATCAAAGGCGTCGAAGTCGCAGGAAAAACCGGGACAGCACAATTCTGGAGGTCTGGCGTGAAAGACAACCACACGTGGTTTATTTCCTTTGCACCCTACGAGGATCCCCAGTATGCCGTAGTCGTCTTCGTTCAGGGCGCAAAGTCGGGCGGCGGGGTCTCCGCTCCGATTGCCGCCGAGATCCTCGAGAATATCTTCAAAATGAATAACGGCACGGAAGACCCCCCACTTCAGCTCGCTGCACTCGAGCCAGCCAAGGGGAACTTCCGGTTTGTCGAGAGTGTTGACTTCGGTCGCGACATTCCGGCCGCGACCACGGTGGGGGATGACGGCGAGACGGCCGCCGCACCGGAAGACGGTGCCGCAACGACCCAGGAGAATACTCCGGCCGCAGCGCCGAATGTCCGGCAGGAGGCCGATGAGCGCGGACGCGTGCGCAACCAAGACCGCAAGCCAAATGCCCTCCAAAAGTTTTTTAATTTCCTCGGCGGTAAAAAAGAGAAGCCTGAAGGCGACGAACGCCCGAAGAAAGCTCCTCCCCAAAATCGCCGATGAAGACACTCCACCAGCGCCCTTATCACGGCGCACAACCCACCCTATTTCATGATCGAAACCGTCAAACGCATTTTGGGCATTCGTAAAAAATCCACCGGCATCAAACTCATCGTCAGTTGCGAGAAACTCGAAAAGCGAGTCGCGCTGCTCGAAAACAACCAGCTCGAAGAATACACGATCGAGCGCGAGACCGATCGCAACATCGTCGGCGGAATCTACAAGGGCAAGGTCCGCAACATCGAGTCGGGCATCAAGGCGATGTTCATCGATATCGGATTCGAAAAAAATGCCTTCCTTCAATTCTGGGACGCCATCCCCGCCGCGCTGGACAGCGGGATCGAGACGATCAATCGGGGCGAGAGCAAAAAGAAAAAAGGCCCACGGGTCACCCACAAGGACGTCCCAAATATCTACCCGGTCGGATCGGACATTCTCGTTCAGGTCAAGAAAGGCCCGATCAGCAACAAGGGGCCGCGGATCACGACCGACATCAGCATGGCAGGCCGCTATCTCGTGCTCATGCCGTTCAATGACCAGTTCGGCATTTCCCGCAAGATTGAGGATCCAAAAGAGCGTGAACGCCTCCGCAAGATTCTTAGCGATCTCGAGGTTCCTGAGGGAATGGGAGTGATCATGCGCACGGTTGGCGCGGGCCAGCGGGCGCGCTATTTCGTTCGCGACCTTGGCTTGCTCCTAGAGCAATGGTCATCAATCCAGGCCGGACTCGTGGAAAAAAATGCGCCGGCCTGCCTGTTCGAGGAACCGGATCTGATTGATCGGACGGTGCGGGATTTTCTCACCGATGAGATCGATGCCGTGATCGTTGATGACGCCAAGGCCTGCGAGCGGATGCAGCAATTGGTCGGACAGGTTTCCAAGCGGGCGAAAAAGTCGATCCAGCACTACACCGGCGCGCAGCCGATCTTCGACTGCTTCGGCGTTCAGGCCCAGATCGATGCCGCTTTCCACCGCCAAGTCTGGCTCCCATGCGGTGGCTACATCGTCATCGACGAGACCGAGGCGATGATTGCTGTGGACGTGAACACCGGACGCAACAAGGGGATGAAGGACATGGAAAAAACCCTCCTTCAAACCAACCTTGAAGCCGCGGATGAAATCACCCGCCAGCTCCGCCTCCGCAACATTGGCGGACTCATCGTGGCGGACTTTATCGACATGAAAAGCCGCCGGGATCAGCAGGCGGTCTTTCAGCGCGTTAAGGACCGCCTCAAGCGTGACAAGGCCCGCACACACGTCCTCCCGATCTCGCAGCTGGGCCTCATGGAAATGACCCGGCAGCGGGCGAACGAGAGCCTCGCCAGCGCGATCTTCATGCCATGCCCACACTGCAACGGCAAGGGCATGATCAAGAGCCCGATGACGATGAGCGTCGAGCTTCAGCGCTCGTTACACTCGGTCATGCGCAAGTATCAGGACACGATTCACGAGGTCAAAGTCACCGTCCACCCCGAGCTCCTTAACCGCCTTCGCTCCGAAGATGAGGACCACTTGGTTGAGATCGAACGCCGCTACGCAGGCCGCCTTTCGTTCCGGGCTGACCCGACTTTCCACCAGGAAAAATTCATTATCACCAACGCCCTCACCGGTGACGAACTGAAGCCCTGAGTTTTTCGACGGACGCTCGGGAGAGGCAACCCGATCCCGAGCGTCGCCCGATCAACGGGGGAACAATGCCGCGGCGGCATCCGGAGACGGAAGTCCCCACTTTTTCCACGAGGCCAGATATTCCTCCCGCGGAAGCAAGACATAGCGGGGCCGGGCAGAGGCTCGCAGCCATCTCGTCAGACCAACAATCCGACTCTCCGGCATAACCGTGCAGCCGGCGGAACGGGTCTCCGAGCCACGCTGGATATGGAAAAAGATGGCGCTTCCCGCACCAGGAATCGGCGGGTCGGAATTATGCCGGATCTCGATAAGCCATCGGTGAGGCGGGTCATTGAGGCGCATTTTTTGCTTCTCGAACCATGGCGGGGGATTCGAAAGATCGACTCTCACGTGGCGGTTGTAATCCGGTAAGCTGGGGTCATCGATCCATGCGTCGGCAGCGGAGATCGTGTGGATCGGGTAATCTGCCCCGTCTGGCAGACGGGTGTCGTAGGTGTAAATCTTGCCGACCTGGAACAGTCCGGCGGGCGCGCGTTTGTCACGTTCTTGCTTGATCGGAATCCCCGGCGAGGGCGGAGAGGCAGGATGCTCGCCCAACCCCCATGCAAGACCGTTGCGGCCGTAGAGGACACGCCATGCCGGCGAGACGGCTTTCCAGTGACCGCCAGATTTTTCGAAGAGCTGCATCAAGCCGCTCGTGGAGTTCCAATTTTCGGCGACCGAAACGATCATTTGCTGAGGGTCGGAGGCCCGTGCGCTCAGCATGGCACCGGCTAGAGTGAGGGCCGCGAGGATTGTCTTCATTTCGTGAGGATGTCTGCGAGGGCCGACGTGAGGATTTGCGGGCCATGGCCTTGAAGTCTCGCATCGACCTCCTCGAGCCGTCGGATCAAGTCGATGACATCCCGGCGGTCGTAGGGACCACCGGCCGCATCACAAAAATCCGTCCGGCATCCAAACGGCCGACCCTCGTAGATCCAGCATCGCGAAGTGCCTGGGTCGAGCATCGGGCAGCTCCCGTCGGACCGCAGAGGCGCAGATTTCCGCCCGCTGGCGCGAAGCGCTTTCACGGCAACCAAAGCCTCGCCACGGGTCAGGTGGGGGATCTTCCCGGTCAGCCGAAACTGGCAGCACTCGGTGCGGAACGTGCAGGATCGAGAGATCGCCCGCTCGGCCAATTCGCGGTAGATCCCGCGGACCTCTCTCTCGGCAGATTGTTCGTTCACGGTGTCCGGATTCTTGGCAGGCATGACTCCCGGAGCATGGTCCGAGCGAGGCCTGTTCGCAACGATTTCCAGCTTTGTCCTTCCCTCCCGCGCGGGGATCGGGTTGGATGGAAGGCCCGATCAACATGTCAACGGATTCCCAACTCACTCCACGCTACAAACGGGTTGTCCTCAAACTCAGCGGCGAGGCACTCCGCGAGCCCGGCAGCCGCGACAATATCTCCCCGCAAATCGTTACGTCGATTGCCGCCGAAATTGCCGAAGTGAAAAAGATGGGCGTCGAGCTCGCGATCGTCATCGGTGGCGGGAATATCTGGCGCGGGCTTGCCGCCAGCCATCGCGGAATGAACCGCACGACCGCCGATTACATGGGAATGCTCGCGACGGTCATCAATGGCCTCGCCTTACTCAGCGCGATCGAGGATCTCGGTGTCCCCGTTCGAGTCCAGACTGCGATCGAAATGCAGAATGTCGCCGAGCCATTCATCCTGCGAAAAGCCACCCGGCACCTCGAGCTCGGGCGCGTTGTGATATTTGTCGCCGGAACCGGGAATCCGTTTTTCTCCACCGATACGACCGCCGCACTCCGAGCGAATGAGATCGGAGCACAGGTCATCCTCAAGGCCACGAAAGTCGACGGGGTCTATGATAGCGACCCGATGAAAAACCCGGACGCCAAGCGCTTCACGCACGTGAGCTACGGCGAGGCCCTCGCGAGACGCCTGCAGGTGATGGACTCCACAGCATTCAGTCTTTGCATGGACAACCACATGCCGGTAATCGTTTTTGATATGAACCAACCCGACAACATCCGCCGCGCCATCGCGGGAGAGCAAGTTGGCACACTGGTCTCCGACCGCCACGAAAGCGTATGAGCGTGGAAGAAATTCAATTTGAAGCCGAGGCAGACATGGAGAAGTCGGTCGAGTTCATGATCCATGAATTCGCGGCCATCCGAACCGGAAAAGCCTCTCCCGCCCTCGTCGAAAATCTCGATGTGGAAGCCTATGGCTCGAACATGAAGCTGAAGCAACTGGCGCTCATATCCGCGCCAGAACCGCGACTGCTCGTCATTCAGCCCTTTGATGGCGCGACGACCCGCGATATCGAGCGGGCGATCAATGAATCCCGACTCGGAATCAACCCGATCGTCGACGGGAAGTTGATCCGAATCCCAATTCCCGAACTGTCCGAGGAACGCCGAAAGGATCTCGCGAAAACCGTCAAGCAAATCGCGGAGGAATGCCGGGTCCGTGTCCGCGGCTGCCGGCGAACAGGGATGGAAGACGTCAAGAAACTCCAGAAAGAGGGATCGATCACGGAGGATTCCTGCCGAGATGCCGAAGCGGCCATCCAAAAGCTGACGGATCGTTTCGTGGCCGAGATTGAAAAACACGTTGTTAGCAAAGAAGCAGAATTGATGAAGATATGAGAATCCCAGCCCTCTGCGTTTGTATTTTTGCGTCGGCATTGCTCCCAAGCCTCCATGCCGAAGTTGTTCGTCCCGCTCCGGAATTCCGGTGGATCGATTCAACGGGGGCATCTAAATCGTCGAAGGACTTCCTCGGTCGCCCGGTCGTGGTCTTGATCGCCCGCTCGCCTCGCCAGTGGGCCTTCCGTTCACAAGTCGGGCAATTGCAATTGATGTATGAGCGCCTCGCCGCGAAGCAGATCGTCTGCGTGGCGGCTTTTTCCGGGGAACCGGGGATCGTGCGCTCCAATATCCCGTTCGTCACCGTAGCCGACGGCCCACGCGTCGCGATGGACTTTGACGCACCCGATGGCTTTGCCGTCGCGGTCATTGGACGGGATGGAAATCTGGACTACGTGTCCGACCGGGTCACTCCGGTCCAACGGATCGCGGACATCATGAACAATTCGTTCGCGGTCCAACAAGCTCTGAGACGGCCCTAGCCCTCTATGGAGAGGCTCGTCGGTTGTCCTTCCAATGGGGTAGCGGCGATGAACGCAAATTCTCTTGTCCCAAAACGGAGACATTCTCCGCGAGGCAGGCTCCTCGGACTCGCGATAGTCTGCGTGCTCACCATTGGGGTGGTTTCGCTTCGGGGGCATGGTTACGTCTCCCCGTATGCCATCACGCTGGATGGAAACATTGGCGAATGGACGAGTGACTTTGCAGTGCGCGACCAAGCGATTTTGTCAAACTCGAGTCCAGCCCCGGCCGATTGGTATACACACGATTACGGCCTGCAGTCGTATGGACCGAAGAGTCCGCAGCTTTTCAGTTCGTCCTCAGCGGCGAACCCTCTTGCGGTTGTCGAAATGCAATTTGACCGCGGGGGACCCGTATTCAACTCGTCGATTCATGCGCGACCCGTGGATGTGAGTGCAAACGTGTGGAGCCGACAGCGCCTCCTCCACGCGGCCAGCCAACTCATCGGCACTCACTATCAGCATCTGCATATCCCGACGTTTGATCCGACTCGGGTCACAGGATCGACCTTCGATTGGTCGCCAGTGAGCGGCAACGAGTATCTCCAGACAACGCAAGACCTGCGAAGCGACAATCCTGGAACGGTGCTCAATCCTTACAAGGCCCATTACAACTCGCCCCACGCGGGCATCGATTGCACCGACTTCTCGGCGTATCTCTACAATCTGGCGCTCGGGATTCAGATGCACTCGGGAACCGCGAATCAAGTGCTGACAAATTCGTGGGGTGATCCCACAGCGCTGGTCTTGGATAGTTCGGGGGCGACGATGACCCCGGTTTTTTATCAGGGACCAAACTATGGAACCGGCACCGTGAATGCGAGCGGATCACTCGATAGCGTGATCTCGCAACTTCAACCAGGCGACCTTCTCTACATGCACGGGCGGGGCGTGATTGCGCATGTGGTCGTGTGGCTCGGTGAGTATGGCACGCTGGCAGATGGCTCCCCCTCACCGGTCCCACTGGTGATCAGCAGCCATGACAACACCCCGGCCATTTTTGACACAACGGAGATCGATGCCATCACTGGACTACCACTCGATGGCCTCATAGATGAGCATTTGCCACCCCCCGGAGTTCACATCCTGCCATTTACTCCAGACACATGGTTCTACGGAAACTTCAGCCTTGCCATGCATGTCGTGCCCGAGCCATCGACCGAGATCCTTTTTTTGTTGGGAGCATTCCTCGCGGCCGGAGCCGCCATGCATCATCGGATCAGGGTTGAGAAGGATTGATAGTGCTAAGCCCCCATCGACCTGGGCTCACGAAGATTTTTTCTCACAAGTCGGCCCCATGCGCCTTGATTGTAGCACCAAGTGTAAGATACTCTCGCTGAGGTTAACAGAGATAGAAAATCTCCCCCAAACAATACGATGCCTCACTCAGACGAAACGACTTGGCACGAGCCGATCAAGATACTCGATCGGTTGCTAGTTAAACGCCTGATCGTAACCGCCGCCGAGCTAAAGTTACGCCGAGCACCCTACAGGCTGGAGGAAAGTATTCCCAGTGAACCCCGCCTAATGTTGGTCCTGAAAGGTTCTGCAGACTATCAGATCGACGACTTCACATGCCAGTTGACCAAAGGCTATATGATCTTTATGCCAGCTTGGGTTCGGAGGACATGGATTGTTTCTTCTCGCCCCGGTTACACCTCACTCGCATGGTGTCGCTTTTTGTCAACCGAGTCAGAATTGAAAGATTTGACAGTTCCCATCATCCATAAAGTCGCTGATTTGGATCTCGAGAAATCTAGTTTTGAGCGGTTGGAAAAGCTGCGGGCCGACCAGAGCCCGTCCGCGACCCTCGAGGCAGAAGGGGAGCTGAAAGCTGTATTGGCGCGCTTTCTCGGCCATGCACCAGCAGGAACTCTCACCCGAAAGAAGTCCCTAAGCTGTGGCGAACACGGAATCGAGGCCTCGCTTGAATACTTACGGAGCCACTTCACCGAACCGAAAGCACTTCGTGAGGTGGCGCGAATCGCAGGCCTTCATCCAAAGTATTTCCGAGTCCTTTTCCGGAAATACACAGGGCTAACTCCCAGCGGATATCTCATGCAGCTTCGAATGCGCGCGGCGCGATACTATCAGCATGAATCTAGTCTCCGCGTGAAGGAAGTCGCTTCTGCGGTTGGTTATGACGATCCTTTCTACTTTTCCCGACTCTATCGCAAGTATTGGGGACATGCGCCAACCGATGATCGGCGAACGGTCCAAGCTAAGGGATCGGCCGATCTGCCCTCCAATCTCAAAAAAACCGCCTTGCAGGCTGCTAGCTCACTACCTCGTCCGCAGCCGAAGAAACGGTGATCGGCCGCCCGGCATGATCGCCAAGAAACATCAGAATCTCACGCCTAAGATCACCTGCTTCGGATCGAATTCCAAATCCGTGAGGCGCGGCTTCGAGGATTCGGGTCCGGTGTGGGACTTTTAAATCTTCGAGTCTCCGACTCAGCTCAAACGATTGGGTGACGGGTACGGTTGCGTCGGCGTCTCCGTGGAACACGAGGACCGGAGGACACGCCGTGCCGAGATGGGTTGCCGGCGAAGCTTGGCGGCGCACCGCTGCGGGATCGGGATGCAATTCGCCAAACCTCCATCGCGCTCCAATCTCTGGAAGTTTAAAGACGCCGTAAAAGTAAATCACGCACGAAACCGGAAAACTCCCGTCGGTCCGGTCAAGTTCAGGATGTCCTGTGGTCACAGCGCAAAGCAACGCAAGGTGCGCCCCGGCAGAGAGGCCAAATAGCGCGGTTCGCGAGGGATCAAGATTCCATGCCGCCTTCTGTGTTGAAGCAAATCGAAGGGCTTCCCGGCAATCATGCAGGCAGTCTGGCCAGCAGCTGCGCGTGGGAGCACTTTTCAGGATCTCACCGGAAAACTCCGTCAAACGGTAATTGATTGCGAACACCGCATAACCATTCGCTGCCAAGTCGCGGGAGATTTCGACTTGGCGCCGCTCTGCTTTATCGCCCTTCGCCCATCCGCCACCATGAATGACCACGACAACGGGATGAGGACCGCTCCAGACCTGGGAATCCGGCAAATAGGCATCCAAACACTCCATTCGATCATCCGAGAGAAATTTGACGTCTCGACAGACCGTGCCTGAAAATACGGCGGCAGAGGATACGCTCACGGTTTGGAGGGAAGGACGATGCCCGCCTGCTTCCAAAAGAATTCCTCCCTCCAAAGCGCGAGACCGAACTGAACTGCAAAATAGTTCTCGTCAAATATCCGCTGGAACTCCCTTTGTCGACGAAGTGAGACTTCTTTCAGACGAGGACTTTGCTCAGGTTGCTCGGCAAGAGCTTTAAAGAACTCCGTCTGCCAATAGGCATAGGTTAGGCCCTCATCAAGAAAAGCAATCCGGGCAATAATGGTGGCATCGCCCCCTGCTGCACTCCGGGCCCGCTCAAGGATCGCCCGCCATTCCGTAATCTTTTCGACCGGATAAAAACTTGGGATTTGCTTGATAAAAAACTCGGCGCCGACCGGTGCCTCCGGTTCCTCCTCGTCTTGGCCTTCCAAGACTCCCTTCGTCGCCACTCCCATTTTTTTCGCAACCTCCTCGGTATGGCTCTCCAGCGCAGCGAAATACTCACGGACAACCGAGGCCGCTGCCCCGAACCCCTTGGCGCAATAATCCTGAACGATCTCCTCTGGGTCGAGGGACGGATTCCAGAGCAACTTGGCAAGAACATAATAGTTTAAGCCCTGCGTCGCCCAGTGGTGGACGATGGAATCGAAATCCGCGCCGACCATTCCTGTCTCATATCCATGCTTGAGATCTTCCGCGAGGCCCTTCACAAAAACGGCAGGCATCGCATGTCCCTGATGCAGGGTGTTGGGCCTGAGAATAAGCTCCGGCGCACTCGCAGCCCAACGGTTCCAGTTTTGGCGGTCCAATGTCAGGACCTGTTGGTCAAAGTAGTTCATCCCAACAAAGACCAACAGCGTGTTCGCCGGGAGGCGGGCTGCCAAGGGAGCCGATCGATAGGCATTGTAGGCAGTCACCCCAACCTTGGCCCCAGGCCTGACGCGATCAACCGCTGCGGCAATCTCAGAGAAAAATCCTACCATTCGATCTGAGAGGGCTGGGTAAAGACTGTTGAAAGAAACACCTCCAATAAAATATCGGACCGGCGTGGGCCTTGCGTTGATAGGATCCTTTTTCCGACAAGCTTCGCAAAAGCAATAGCTGTTAACACCAACGTCATTCGGGGCGATGGATACGACATCCCGACGTGGATCATCCAAAAACTTTTGATTTACCGTTCGGGCAATCTCGTCCACGAGACCAGGCGATGATTGGCAAAGGTGTTCGCGTGGGGGCGTTTGTGTTCGGAGGCCGGTGGGTTGAAGGCTGAACCACTCAGGATGCTGAGCTCCGTATTTCTCCCACCATCCCGAATAGGAATGTGTTGCCCCGGCTAGGTAACTTTGTCCAAGGCGCATGTGATCGAACCAAGATCCCGATTCGGAATGGTTTTTGATCTGAGTCTGCAGGTCCCGCCCGAGGAGTGCCATGCTCGTGGCAATTCGCTTTCCGCTTCCCTTCGGCGTTATGGTTCCCGTGATGGCATCCGTCTCAAACCGCTTAGTCCCGCCGATGTCTCTCAGCTTGCGAATTCTCAATGCGGGAGCATCCGTTTCGTCAATCGGTCCGACGGCGAGCGATGGGGTTGTGGGATAGATCGATCCGAGTTCGCCGGGCCACAACCAACGCACTCCACAGTGTTTCTCGAGGAATGTCGAAACGGCGAAGACGCTACCTCCGAGCTCGACTCCATCCGGGCGACTGTCACTTCCACAGAGGAACAAGAGATTGCCCCTCGTTGCGATGCGAAAACCTTCGAGCGGCAGCCCCTCGCTCGTCACACCGAGTGATTTTCCAATCTCGGAATCTCCGACAACGATGGCAACAGGGATCGCCTTTCCGCCTCGTGTCGTGATTTCGATCATGCTCCCGTCTGGCGACGGGGTGACAGAGAAATCGGATTCCGTGGCCGTCGGGATGTCTGCCCCGGTAAGTTTTAAGAGCTCAGCACGCAAAGTCCGTGCCGCTTCCTTGGCAGCCCGCGAGGGGCTTACCCCAAGAACGATTACCGCGTCGGACGTTCCGTTCGTGGTGATCTGAACGGGCGCTCCAATGGCTTTCGTCTCGACCAGTAGATTTTGGAGCGGGCGTGGATTGAGCGGCAATCCATCCGTCTCCGCCACTTCCTTTCCCATAGCCGTCAGTATCCAAGCCTCGCGGTGCGAGGGGTTCTTGGCGACACGGCCGTCAAGAATGGCGCGACCAACCATTCTCGAATACGACTGAATTCCCGTGGAAAGGTTTAGCCTGCTGGCGTCACGGCCAAAAAAGAAAACCTGACCCTCGCCAATCGAATGAACAGTCGCCATCGAAGTGCGTCCGTCACTCACGAGAGCCCGGGCAGTCGTGAGTCCAGCTGCGGACCATCCGCCCGCCTCCATCCATGATGCCGTCTGCAATCCTTCCGTTACCGGCGAATCTCCAACGACTCGCTGTGGGCCGGTCGGGCTCTGGAATTGGTTTGCGCCGATTAAGGGTGCCAACGGACTAGTGGCCTGTGAGCGCTCCGAAAGGACAGCGGGAGCATTACCGAGAAAAACCAGAGTTCCTCCAGCGTTTACCCAGGCATTGGCCGCAGCGACATCGCCCTCAGTCCATGGCTTCGTGGTTTTTTCGTTCAAGGAACCCACGACAACGACGGCTGCTTCAGTGAAGTCATTGGCGCTCGGTGGCCGCTTCTCAATTCGATAAGCGATATCGTAGGCCGCATCGGGCGGCGTGAGAACCAGTGCTGCCAGGTAAGAGGCGTCCAGGGCTCCAGCGCCCTCTCCAAAGAGGAGAACCGATCCCTTGTCGGTTTTCTGCGGCTCGGAATCCGCTGCCGCAATGGCATTCACGAGAAGAAGGCTCAGCGACGAGAGAATCGATAAAAGACGTCTCATTGGGAACTCGGCAGATGAGGTGTAAGCCGGGCAAAAACAATCTCCGCATAGTGCGTGTGCCCCTCGATACTCAGGTGAATTCCATCTGTGCTAAGGGCAGATTTTTGATCCGTGAGCTCGGCAAAGCCGGCTTCGACGTCAATAAGCGGCACTTCCTCCGACTCGGCCGTCGCACGGATGACCGATTGATAGGGTGCGAGCTTATCCAAGAATCTCAATCCGCTTGTTTCCTCGACGCGATCGGGGTCCACACGATGATTTGTGAGAAGAACCGCGAGCCCGCCTCCCGAACGAACTAGCCGCACAACCTCACAAAGGCCCGCCTCGAACTCATCCAATCCCACTCGCGGAATCATTCGGCCCGGCCGGTGCGAACAGTCATTCAAGCCAAACTCGATCAGAACCACGGCCGGCAGGAGCGACGCGACGTCCTTATCAAAGCGTTCAAGACCCTCGACAACGGTTTCTCCAGGCACGCCTCTTCCATAAACCGCCCAAGGTCCGTCCTGCCGGACATCGAGTGCGATTTGGAGTAAGGACGTCCAGCGCCGGATATCTGGAACACTTTTCCCTGCGGTGATCGAGTCGCCAAAACACACAATCTGATTCATAGGCATCGAGATCCAGCAAGAGATCAGTTGGGCTTCGGTGGGTAGAATGTTTTGTAAAGAACCTCTTCCCGCCAAGCAATATAGGGAAGATTGATCGCGAAAGGATCCTTGTCGAATAACTCGGAGAAAAACTTTTGCCGCTTCTCGATCAATTCCGCAACTTTGACTTTGTCTGGCTTTTCTTCCCCGGCAAATCGGTAGATCTCGGTCTGGACTTCGGCGTAGTCGACACCCAATTCCAAAAACCGCAGGCGCTCGAGCACCTCCGGATGGCCGTCGGCTTTCTCCCGTCCTCTCGCGAAATATGTGCGCAGCTTGGAGATCTCCTCTGAGGTATAGATCCCCGGCGCAAGACGCTGAATGACCTCGCGAGCAAAGTTGTTTACGTCAATTTCCTCCTCATCGCGAAGAGCCGACTCCGTGGCATCGCCTACGCTGCTGGCCATGACGTTCGTCAGTCGCTCGAGTTCATTGAAATACCCTTCCACCTCACTGGCCGCCGGGCCGAACCCGGACTGGCAATAGTCTTTCACAATAGCGTCCACATTCTGTGAGGGATCCCAGAGAAGGCGGCCCAAAACGTAATAATTTAGCCCGGTGGTCGCCCAGTGATGGATGATCGAATCCCAGTCCGACCCGATCATGCCGGTCTCATAACACCTCTTGATGTCTTCGCTCATCTTGCGCACCCAGACGACGGGAAACCCGTGTCCCGCATGGAAAGCGTTCGGACGCAGAAGCATTTCATTAGCTTTGGCGGCCCATCCATTCCAATTCTCACGGTCCTTTTTAAGATTGCTGTCGTTGAGGTAGTTCATTCCCGTGTAGAAAAGCACGACACTGGGATCAAGCGTCACATGGAGCGGCGGCGTCCGATAATAGCTATAGGCACCTGTGCCAATGCGCGAACCGGGACGAAGCGTTTGGACCTCCTTCGCGACATTATTGTAGAATGTGACAACTCGGTCGCTGAGGGCTACGTAGGGCTTGGAAAACTTCATGCCCGCAAGTTGATAGAGGACCATCACCTTTGGCCCGTTCGGCGGATCCAGCTTGCGCGAGGCCTCGCTCATGTCCCAAGTATTAGCACCCCCGTCGTTTGGTGAAAATGGTGCTGCGTCAAGGAGGGGATCTTCTGCAAACTTAGCCACAGTCTGGGAGGCGGCCTGCTGAATCATCCCTGGATGTATCTTGTTTAACCTCGGGCGGATCGGGGATTGTTCGCGCGTTCCGGTGGCTTGCAGAGCAAACCAGTCCGGATGATCCGTGTGATACTTCTCATACCAATCATCGTAGGCGTGAGTTCCATAAAGTCGCTGACTCATGCCGGCCCGCGCTGTCGCAAACCATGGAAATGCCAATGCATACCGCATGATGTATTCGTCCTCGCTTTTTCCCAAGAGTTTGAGGCCGCGTCGGATCCGGCCCACAAGATTACTCTTTGGATTTTCCGCATAGGTTTCGCGAAGCGATGGCTCGGACCAGAATTTCGGAAGATAGGGCTCGTGGTAGCCTGGGCCGACCGTCGAAATATTCCGCAACTTGCGCACCGTGAGGAGTGGCGCATCGGTCACCTCAAGCGGGTTGGCTTCGAGGGTCTTTGAAAACGGGGTAACCGTTCCAATCTTCCCGGGCCAGAGCCATCGGACGCCAAACTGCCGCTCAAGAAAATCGTAGGTGCCGAAAAGCGTCCCGTAGAGCTCGAGTCCGTTTTCCCGCCGGTCGCTTCCAGCGATGACGATCACCCCATTACTTGCGCGGTGGACAAAACCCTCCGGGGCAAGTTTCGTCGGGTCAACACCCTCGGCCCGGACCCATCGCGAGTCGCCCAAGAGAATCAGGGATTCGATTTTCTCTTCTGGGTTTGCAATAAGAGCGAATCCTTTCTCCCCTTTTTGGATCTCGTCCTCGGCATAGATCTTTAGTTCGGCCCCAATGAGTTCCTTAACCGTCCTCTGCAAGTCGATACTAGCCTGTTTGGTCGCCTCGCTCGGTGTCTTTGCCACAACGATTGCGGCTTTGGCTTTTCCGTCCCTCACAACATCTGTGCCTGGCCCGGTCAAGACTTGCTCTTTGCGTTTAGTTACCAGTTCTTTCTTCACCGGTGCCTTCGTGACGGGAGCTGGTTCTTTGACCGGCCCTAGTGGGATGAGTTCCCATGTCTCGCGGGTCGTCGGTTTTTTGGCAACGCCGGATGCCAAGATGAGTCGATTGATGAGGCTAACATAGGCTTCGATTCCCGTATCCGGTCGCGCCGAACTCAGAGGGTTCCCGAAAAATGCCACCGTCCCATTGCCGTAGGAATTGATCGTCGCGTTGGCCTTGGTTCCGTCACCGATCAGCGGTCGTGCTGTCGTCAGGTCGGACAGGGCATAGCCTCCGCTCATCCAAGGGCGAGCCTTCTTCCCGAGGGCTGGCTCGAGCTTCAGCGCTTCCGCTGTCGGTTCGCCCGTCACTCCCTTCCCAATCTGCTTTGCTCCGACAATGTCGGCCAACGTCCCAAGTTCGTCACGGGCTGGCTTTAGCTTAGCGAGAGATTCGCCGAGAAATACCAACAAGCCCCCGCCCTTTGCCATACCTCCGAGTTCTGAGACCTGTGCATCGGTCAGCGCGCTCGCCGCCGAGTCTTGAGCACAGAAAATTATCGCCTTGTAGTTGCTCAGCGGACCGCTATCGGCGAGCGATCCAACAAACTTCGCCGGAATATCAAATTTTGCCGGCTGCGGAAGCAATGCGAGGGCCTGCAGGATCGACGCTTCAAACAGGCCGGCCTTTCCGCCAACGAGCAACACTCCATTTTTCGTGTCCGGCGACTGCTGAAATTCGACCTCGGCAGAAATGGCGGGAAAGGTGCATCCGACGATAACTGCGACGGCAACGGCACATAAACGTTTGCGTTTTGACATAAGAAAATCAGACTTAACCCAGAACGACCTCAGCAGGGCCCGCGACGGAAGCACATGCTCCGATCGTCTTGAATGCCCTCCGCACGGGTAAGCGGGAATCGCTGAGAAAGGACAGGTATTCGGAATCGATGCCGACTCCCCATGCAAGCCGGGCCTTCCCGACGGCAAAGTGTAGTTGCCAACGAAAATCCTCAATGACCTCGGGATACCAAATCCCCGAGTCGTCCACGATAGCATCGGATTCGACGATCGTTCGCTGGGGGCGCCCGATGGCGTTTGGAGCAGGTGTAGCCATGAGCTTGTCGAGCAACTGAGACACTTGCGAGGCATTGTCGCGGCATTCCCCCAGGCGTTTGGCTAACTCCGCGCACAGAAGGGCTGTCGCTGTCCGGGCGTTGTGGACCAAGCCTCCGTCGGCAGCGAGTTGATCGAGAGCACCCAGCGTATTTTTCGTGGCGCATCGTCTGAGAAACACGAGTGCAACGATCCAATTGGGGGCCAAGCGTGGGCACCGGCTCGGATGCCGGGGATCATCCGAGGCAAAGCCAATCTCGCGAGACCGAATGGCCTCAAGCAACCTGGGCTCGGCGGCTTCATCACCCAACATCGCCAAAACTAAGGATGCCCTCCAAGATGCCTCAGGATCGTCCAAGAGCGGTCGGACAAGCGGAATGGCCGCCTCGCCAACAAGGGTAAGCAGATACATATGTAGACCGAATCCTTCGCGAGTCTTCTGGACTAGGTCCGTCACACTCTCCGTCGGTGCCACAAACGCATTCCCCTCCACGTGATACCCGAATCCGCTCTCGGAGTTTTCCCCGGATTTGAGTGCTCCGCTTTCCTCCAGCTTTTTCCGTAGCCATTCATACGGCACATCGGACGTTCTGCAATCGAAGCGAGCCGCAAAGGCTGCAGAGATCCCAGCGACCTCGCCTACACGCTGCATATCTCGCTGCATTCGGAACGACTGGTGCGCGTCTGGGGTCGCTCCCACAGCCCGGCATCCGATTAAGAGATTCGTGACGCCCTGCGGGATCAATGACCGATAAGGGATTGCACAACCGGTCCTCAGGCGCCAATTCCGGCATCCCCAAATCCAGAACGCGGCCTCCTCTGATTCGAATTCAAAGTCGATTGCATGGCTGTCGAAATGACAGGCCGTGTAGCCCACGGCATCCGCAAACCGGCTCCGCACGGCAAGATCGGCCAGCGTGACCTGATAGAGCGTCTCGATGTGTCTCGACTGCCGGACTCCAATCAGCGGCGCAATATAGGTCGGGTGTTCCTCACAGGTAAACTGATCCTCGCGATAATGTTCGAGTCCTCTCAGCCTGGCTCTCGTCAGGTCCCATGAATCCGTTGCGTCAACAAAGCCCGCATCAAAGTTTAAGATCCGCAAAAAGAGTTCGCCATCACGCCACCGGAACCGTCCCGAACCCTGCGAATATGCCGACGCTTGGCCGTCCGAACGAGCGCTGCGCTCGAATGAAACTCCGGCTCCGACCGCCAGATCGCCATCCCCACTCGAATCCACCCAAGCGCCGGCCCTCAATCCGATCGGTCCAAACGGGGAAAATGCGGTCACTGAGGAAATGCGCTGATCGGATTCGAGATTAACTGGCCCGAGCATTGATTCGCTGAAAACCCGGACGCCTGCCTCGGCGAGCATCGACTCGACGATCAGGGATTTGGCCATCGGGTGGAATCCGGCAATATTCTTTCGGCTTCCAAAAAGGGGCATCACCGCCGAGATCCGCTGATCGATCTCACGCTGTAGCCCGCCCTCTACGCCGAAATAATAGAGGTGAATTCCTCCTGCCGTGCCAACACCACCCAGGACTGGGAGCAGTTCAACAGCACTGACACTGGCACCCTCCCGCGCAGCCGCCAAGGCTGCAAGCACCCCTCCGGTTCCGAGACCGATCACTCCGACATCGCACGCTTCGGAACAAGCGGATCCGGTCACGACCGGTGCGCCTGGACGAGCGGATGAGGCCGGAGATACTCGCACTCGCGCGGCTGCCTCGACTCCGGCATCGATCATTGATCCAACATCTGTCGGAGAAAATGAAACCACTCCAATGTTCCCGGGGAGGTTGGCCGGGGCTCTCGGTTCCGCCGCACGAAATTCCAACGGCACGAACGACCCATGGCTGACGACCGCGCGGTTCAAGTCGGCATTCGCACGCACAAAAGCCAGCATATCCACGGTCCGCTGAGGCACGCGTCCGGGCGCTCCATGAAACCTCACCACACTTTCATTGCTCCAAATACTCGGCCCATATTCGGCATGCGTGATCCTAGCCACTGGCGATTTCCATTCTTGCACACTCGGAGCCACCGCCTCCGGATGTCTGAAAAATAATGCCGACTCGCAGGATACGACCTCCGGGAAATCGGAGCTGCCGTCCAAAACTCCTACCAGTTCTCCCCGCCCGCTGGCATCAAGCCACCGACGAGCAGAGATCCACCGCTCCCCTTGCTTGGTCCAAAATCCGATCCGGCTGACCAGCCCATCATCTTCCTCTGCATTGATCGGGACGGCATAAAATAAAAATTCTATTCCCTGCTGAAGCCCATATTCCGCAGCGACCACCTCCGCGCAGGCTCCATCGATTCTTCCATGTTGCCATGCATTGCGGCGTTCAAGAAGCCGGCGGAACCCTCCCCAAGACTCGCTTGTTCCCAATTGTGCAGACTGCAGAAATGACCATGACGCCTCTCGCACCAGCCCGGTATGGCGGCTGACCAGCAATACGCTTTGGCCCGCATTTCGAAAATCAAGAGCCGCCCCGTAAGCCGCGCAGGTGTCCCCGTAGACCACTGCGTCAAATACTTTAGGCTCTCGAATGCTTTTCTGCATATTTGCAAGATAATCTGAAACTGAACCAAGCACCATTGAGCCAACGTCCGATAGTATGGACAAAAAGACGAAAGGAACTACCTAACTCGCCGTCAGGAACTGATCAGGGGAAGAACTGAAGGGCCGAGACCAACTCCACGATCCCCAAAAAACCACTAGCCTGACAAGGTGGTCAGGCCCGACGGTGGCGGCGATAAAGGAGGAATGCAGCCCCGAGACCAAGCAACGTATAAGTTGCAGGTTCTGGAACTGTCTGGAGCAAAATGTTATCGAAGACGACTGTTCCACCCACGCCTGCGATCGACAGAGCATTGAACGAGGTGTAGATGCTCGTGGAGTCGGTGCCATTCAATAGTGTTGACCCGTCGATTTTTGTAGAGAACGAGAGCGTCGAACCACTACGGGAGATCGAGTATTCGAGGGAATGAGTAGAATTTCCACTGACAACTCCAGAGTTATTAAATGCCAAGGCCGAACCCGATTGGTTCTGGCTGGTCAGGGCATTTGTGTTTCCGGAATCGCGCTGGCGGAGGACGGTTCCGGTCGAAGACGGATTCACCCCTATTGCCAAACCCGCATAGTATCCGACGTATTCCTGCAGGTTTGCAGTTGGAGTGGTTGAGATGGAGGCCTGGTCCGATACGATAGCTGCAGCTGCATTTGAATTCGACAGTGCAATTCGAAAAGTCTCACTTCCGGCCGACGGAGCGGAGAGGAAACGATAATTCAGGGTAAGCGTGATAGAGTCACCGTCCGCCAACGAGGAGCTCGAAAAAGCCGTGTAAACCGTATTCCCATTGTTGACCTGCATGCTTTTGCCCAAGCCGCCACTTACGCTGTCATCCACCACCGCCGCGTTGCCCGACGACGCGTTCGAAATAAGGAACCAAGGTGTGAGGTTACTCGTGTTTGTCGCATTTCTCCCAATCGCTCCCATCGAAGAATTGGTGAATGTGCTGTCAACCAGCACAACCGCCCCTGCGGGAAGAACGCTGAGGAGGAGGGCTGCGATTCCGGCGAGAATTGTGTTTTTCATAATATTTTTTCGGCCTACCGAATTCAAACCCCGAGTCTGCGTGCCTGCAATCTCGAAGCCATGAAATAAACGCTTACATACATGGAGAAAAAGACAACTCATGCTCGTAATCTCAGGCTGTTGCCCCGTAGCTCACAATCCGACCTGCCCGGCGTTCCCGTGCAAAATAAACGCTGATGGCGACCCCACCGAGCCCGACGAGGAAGATAAAAAGATATCCGCTGAGGTAGTCGAACGCGCCAGCAGGGGCGAACAGGGCAGAGTAAAATTTGACCCAGAGGCCGACGCCGGTGACCAGGCACATCTTGAGAACGTTCGAGACGATGAGGAACCCGGAATTCATGGTGCCCATCTGGTTTGGCGGGGTGAGATCATAAAAATACGGTTCAAGAGCGAGGGCGGCGATGGTATCGACAATGGCATTCGCGAGACCAAAAGCGATAATGACCGCTGGCGCGGGAATCCCCCCCGGCGTCCCGAATTTCACCCATCCCCAAAACACGAGCGCGTGAAACGTGGAGAGCAAGAGCCCGACCTGAAAAACCCGGAATCTGTCAAAGCGGTCCGCGATGAGACCAGCCACTGGCAGGGCGACAAAGACATTCAGCAGGAGTTGCCACGTCTGCATTTCGCCAAGAAGTTTCTTGGAGTAGCCAAATTGCTCCGTAATGAGCAGCGGGGAGAGTTGGCCGAGGCTCGCCGAGAGACTCACCGAACAAAAAAGAAGCAGGTAAATCATGATCCACTGCCGACTGGCGAAGACTTCCCTCAGGTAGCGAAACAAATGGAACGACTCACGCGGACTGTGGCCCGCCGGTTTGGTCTCGCGCACATTGAAGGCGAGGTTGAGGACCGCAAAGATCACCAAGGCTGCTGCCACAAAGTAAATCACCTGCTCGCCGGTGAGGGTAAAATTTCCGGCGACTGGCAGGGAGAAATTATGGATCGAGTCAAACTGCGAAAGGAGTGCGTAGTTGAAGAATACCAGGGATCCGGTGCTCATCAGGCGCTTGATGACGACTGCCCGCCCCCGTTGCTGGGTCGGGACGACTTCATACAGGAGCGGACTCCAGACCGCCCCGTATCCAAAATCCGTCGCGAATTGCCAGACGATCACCACGCCGACAAGCATCCAAAGCTGCGGGGCCAGCGGGCAGGCGATCAGGGCAAGGGCGAGCACGGACCATCCGGCAATGATGAACGGTTTGCGTCGGCCAAAGCGCGTCCAGATGCGGTCACTCTTCCAACTCACATAAGGTGCCACCAGAAAGCTAAACGCCAGATTGATGCTCCCGAGAAAGGCGATCAGCGCCGGGTCGTCGATGAACTTCTTCAGCGTAAACGTCAGCGGTGCGCCCGATGTCGCCTCGACAATCGACTGCACGCCGGTCGTCGTCGTGAGCAGTGCGATGGCCCACCAGGAGACGGACTTCTGGAGTGTCCTGATCATGCCACCCCCAGACTAGGCTCCGGCCACGTAGTGCTCTCCGAGAAGGTCTTTGATTTTCACCGTTTGCTTCGTGGAAAGGGACCGAAAAACTCCCTCACCTTGGCAGACGGCCACTGCCCCCTGATACGACGTCGCCATGAGTCCCAAGCGAGCGGATTCCTCACTCTGCATCTGAAACAGATCCCGCTGCATGAAGGGATCGGCTCCATCGTGTCCGCCCTGAGAGGTCGGAACACCGATCTCCTCGCGTCCTCCGAAAAGCGGATAGAAAACAATCTTTGCGTCGGGCGTCGCGCGGACGAGCTTGCCGGTCGGATCGGGATTCGAGTGGTGGGCGACTTCGATCCGACCCTTCGTGCCATTGATCCCGATGACAAAGCCCTCCCAAGGCGTCGAAAAATTGCACGAATACGTGACGATCGCACCACGACGGTATTCGAACAATGCCCCGTAGGTGTCCTCGATATCGATGACTTCATCGTAGATATAGCGAGGCTCGTCGGGCGGATACTGGACGTCGTAGGCGATTCGGAACTCGTCCCACCCGGTGCCAATTTCATTGCTGTCCGCTTTGAAGTTTTCGGCATAGTGCTTTTGAAAATACGGACAATTCTCTTTTGTCTCCTGCACGCTCAACGGCTCGCCGACAGCGCCGTGCGGACGATGCGCCCCTTCAGATCCATAGTAGTTTCTTCTTCCGAACGCGCAGAGAGTTTCAGGGTGGTCGGCCAGCAGCCAATTGATCAAATCAAAGTGGTGGCAGCATTTGTGGATATTTAGCCCGCCGGAGTTTTTCCGCTCCCTGTTCCACCGGAAAAAGTAGCTCGACCCGTGGAACGTATCGAGGTTGTAAGTGAATTCGATATTCGTAATCCGCCCGACTTTTTCCTCCAAAAGCAGGCCCTTCAGCTTCTGCATGAGCGGCATGTAGCGGTAATTGTGCGCCATGAAAACACGGCTCGGGCTTTCCTTCTCCGCGCGCAGCACCGACCGCGCCTGCTCGGACGAGATCACCATGGGCTTCTCGGTGACGACATTCCGGCCAGCCGCCAAGGCACCGACAATGTAATCATGGTGAGTAAAGTCCGGCCCGGTCACGATCACCGTCCCCGGATTTTGCTCGGCCAACATCCGGTCAAAGTCGTCCGGATGATAGATCGGAAAATCTTTCCCCACCACCCCGCAAAAATGTTTTGCCCGGACCGCATCCGGCTCGACCAAGGCAACGATCGAACTCGTCCCGCTGAAATCGTTATTTCCAAACGAGGACGCCCGCCCGAGCAGGGGTAAAGTAAATGCGTAGATTCCGCGGACAGAGAGTCCTGCGATGGCGTAAGTATTTTGTTTCATTGGTAAAGTCTGTGGCAGCGATCAGTTGGCAGGATCCCGCCAGAACACGGATGTTGCGGAGGTGTCGAGGATGACGCTTGCTTCCGTCCAGGCGACATGGCCATCCGCAAAGAGGACGTTGGCCCCTTTGTTCGCCGGGCTCCCATGGGGAAGCTGCACCCATTGCTCCTTGCCCTGCCGATTTGAGCTCGTCGTCCCGTAAAGGGCATTCGCCGGACTTCCCGGAGCGATGGATCCATCCATAGCCACAGCAAACTGCGATGGCCGATTGATGCTGACCAAACGACGCTTCTGGCCGGCGTAGGTTGGGTTCGGAAAATACAGGTCACACGCCAATTCATTGACGCTGTAATTCCGGAAAAATGCCTCTTGAGTGGCAGTGGAGGTATTCGCTTGGAGGACCGGACACGTAAACGCGGTGGCCCTTAACCATGGATCTGCACCAACCGAAACTGCTGGCAGGCCCGCGTAGTCCCGAATTCCCGGATAGTCAGGGTTAGTGCTCGTATTCTTCCAACCAGTCGATGCCAACCGTCCCCCGTTATCGTTTGCATACGCATGCCACGCGGTTCCAAGCTGCCGCAAATTGGAAAGGCATTTCGCCTCACGAGCCCGTTCGGTCATCTTGCCGATGGCCGGAAACAGAAGTGCCGCCAGAACTGCCACAATGGCCACGCTGCCGAGAATCTCCAAGAGGGTGAACGCCGCCGATGGATTCCGTTTCGATTTCATGCTGAGATGCCCTCCATCAAATGACGTTAAGCGAGTGATCGATGAACCTCCATTGAAGGCAGGGCTTAAAGCATGAACAAAAAGCCGTCGATCTAGAAATTCGTTGCTCTAGGGTTTATGGCGTATTGTCTATGCCTCCAGACTGTCCATGCAGCCAGATGATTGCTAATTCTTCATGAAATGTGGCGTATTTTTAAGTGTGTTCTGGTTTTTGCCGTGCTCCATCCGATGGCGGGCTTCGCGAGCGGGCCGACTCAGTCGAAGAAAATTGCTGTATCGGGAAATTCCTACGCCTGCGAAGAATTCGGTGAGTTGGTTGTTAAACCCGCAGGCTTTCAGGCAACAATGTTTGCCGGCATTCCCATTCCTATCGAAGATTTTCCGACTTTCCGCGCCATCGTTTTTTCTGAGCGGGACGAAAGTGCCCTGCGGGCGGGGAGCGAATGGACACCGGAAGATCTCGAGTCCATCGAGAATTATGTAAAATCCGGCGGAACCATCGTTTTTTGCCGTTACGGGATCTCGACGGTCCTTCCGAACCGATCGCTAGGAAATTGGTCTCAGCTGACAGGCTTCGCCTCCTACCCGGACGCAGGGAACGAGGGGCAGGTCGAGCTGACCTCCGATGGACTAGCCTTGCTCGGGAAGGAGTCTGCAAAGAAGCCGGTAGATACCTCATGGGCCTTCGGCGCCACACCAATTGCAGAAGGGATCACCTCGGCCGAGGAGCTCGCGATCCTCACCGGCGCAGACGGCACAGGGCCTAAGGCCTTCATCACTCGCCATAAGATCGGCGACGGGCAGGTCTTTTTTGTAGGCACTTCGCTCAACTCCCTCAGCAGGAATCAGGCACAACCTGACTCCTTGGCTAGTCTGGCATCTTTTTTCGAGGCCACGTTGACGGCCCCTCGCTAAAGCAGGTTTAGCTGTCCTCTTCATACTAGCTCGGAATCCGCCTCTTGGAGCGGCACCGCGATATTTACTAAGGTCAGCCTGATCTCGCGTGCGATCTGTTAGCAAAACTCCATGCCTTATGCCCTCCTCTGCATGGACGGATGACCATTGTTCTGCGCATCTAAGCATCCTCTCCACCATCAGAACAAATGAACATACCATCATCCATCCGGGCACTGGCTATTGCTGGTGCGGTCATCCTCAATACCTCGATCGCAGAGTCTGCCGATATCCTTTTCATGGGAAAAGGCAGCGATACCCATACCGAGGCTTATGATGTCAACTTCCTAAAGTCCTACATCGCGCAGCCACCGGGCCAGCGATTGGGATTTACGCCGGTGACGCCATTATATGACATCGAGTCGACAACGGCTTATGTGACTCAGAATTCGTCCATCGACCCTTCAACATTTGAAGGCTTCAAAGCGGTCGTGATTTGTAGTCTCCCGGATATCCAGGCATGGACGTCCAACCAAACCCTCGCCGCGAAATCCTATGTAGAGAATGGGGGCATCCTCATCCTGCTCGATAACGCACTAATCGAGCTGAACGGGGGAACGAATCTTACAGCGACCATGAAGGGCCTGATACCGGCTGCCAAGGTCGTCACCGCGGCCGGCACGGGGCTGGTGGTGTCGAATGATACGGGTCGAGCCAATGGAAATAACGTCACGTCCCACTTGGTCGGACGCTCCGACCCATGGATGAGGGAACGGAGCGGTCTAGCGGTCGTCACGCCGGGAAGCATGGTAAAATCACTGATCTACAATTCCACGAAGGTCGAGAATGGCTACGCCACCGTGAATACTTTGCGCCACCAGATCGGCTCGGGATTTGTCTATTTCATGGGCTCGCAACTCGTCGCTTATGACCAACCGGAAGGGATCGAGCATTTCGCGTGGATGGTTGACAAAGCACTCCACGATGCCCCGCTGACCCACGATACCTCAACGACCCGGGAACGCTGGGTTCTGGCGCCGGGAGGTGCCGAACAAACATTTCCAACCGGCAAAACACTGGGATGGAAATCCATCACGTCACAGAAGATCGTGCGGACACCAGAGTCGCTGGATGTCGAGACCGTCATCCATGAGAGCGGGGTTTACAAAACCGTCATCGTCATTCCCGACACCTTCGCCGGCATATCATGGGATGATCCAATTCCGCTTGCGGCAAAGGATCTTCGGAAGGTTCTGGAACTTACGGCAGGAACCCGCGTCGGAATGAACGATGCGACCTACTCGTCGGCTGAGACAAATTACCTGGACCAACCAACCGGCATCCCGATCACCAACCGAGAAAACGTGGTCTTCACATCGAATGCGACAACCAACAAATATGATGTTGTCTACACGCCGCCTGGGGGCACACCAAAAACGCTTTCCAGTGCGATTTTGATCGGTGACCACGCGCTGGCACCGTTTCCCCTATCGATCCCGGCCAGCACCCTGCCACTCGAGGGATTCCGCCTCAAAACCCACCGAAATCTCCTCTTCGTCATCTCGCAGATTACAAACCCTGCGAATAATATGAAACTTTACGGCGTCGAGCATGGCGTGATTCGCCTCCTTGAGGAAGGGATCAAACCAACCGATCCCAAGCGAAACCCTCACTTCTTCTGGCCGGGCGAACTCGGGACCAGCATTACCGTGACTTCCCCACTCAGGATTCCGCCGATCGATCTTCAGGATTCCCCAGCCCTTCCCAACCGGAAGATTCGGAACGTCACATTAAGCAACGACGAAGAGGTCAAGATCAGCCTGAAATTGATCTACTCCAACGGCGCGACTGCAGCACCACAGACATTGATCGATCAAAAGTATGGGCAATACCTTGCCAAACACAACGAAGCAGGCCTGTGGTTCCGGCGCTCCGGCGCTGGTAGCACGTTGAACTTGGAAACCGGCCATGCCTACGGTGATTACTATGATGATTTTGAGCTATCCCACCCCGAGTGGTTTGCGCTCCAACCGAATGGAACCCGCGTTCAAGATCCGGTGCGCCCGCACCTCGATAAAAGCCAACCGGGTTTGATTGCCAATATCCGGAATGACACGCTCGCGATGTTCGCCCTCGACCCCACGCTTTACTGCGTCTCGGTCTCGCCGAACGATGGAGGCTACAACGCGTTTGATATGGGCTCGACCAGCCGACTCGCTGATCCGACGAACGCCCCGACGGCTTGGCAGACTTATTACATCGGCGGTCGGAAGATGAGAGGTCAATATCCGTCCCTCACGACGCGCATGGTGGCCTTCTATAATCAGGTTGCCAATCTCCTCGACGCAGCCGGGGAGCCCGCAACCAAAAGACTTTCGGGCCATGCTTACCAGGCCTACAAAGCCGCACCGTCTGCTCAGGTTCCAATCAACAGCAGACTCCTGATCACGTTTGCCGGCCCCCAATACCTCGACGAGGCCTCCCGCCAGAAAGACCTTGAGGCTTGGGATGGATGGGGTCGCGCATTGTATGGTCCGACGCCGGCTCAAAATGCCGATGGGCGGCTGATCCTGCGACCCAATGCCTTTTGGTTGGGCCTCGGACTACCCGTGGTTTACACCGACAAATTGAAGGATGATATTTTATTCTGTGCCGAGCGAGGGATGCTCGCCGCAGACTTTGATGGAGGCGTTCACCACTGGGCCTCGCAGGGAATCAACTATTACATTGTTTCCAAGCTCCTCTGGGATCCCAGCCAGAACGCAGCCAGCTTAACATCCACTTATTGCCGGAATGCCTTCTGGTATGCGATGAACGACATGGTCGCGTTTTTCTCGCAACTGCAGGACCTTTCCGATGCCCTCTCAGAGCTGGTCGGAACCATATCGGCTGCAACCACAGATCGCCCGCCCGATAGCGAAACGATTTTTCTGGGCAATGCTTGGCAGGTGTTTACATCGGCCGAATTCACCTCACTCAAGGCGAAGCTGGCCGCAGCCGATACCGCCGTGGACAACTCCTCAGCGTCGTCAACATTGAAAGTGACTCTCAAGAAACGGATCGACTTTTATCGTAAGTCGATCGACTACGGCGAAAAGACCATCGCGATCTACAAGATGGCGAACAACACTAACTTCTACAATGCGGCCGCCATCAAATCCGCATTGATTGCGCGTAACAGCATGTTGAAGGATTGGCTCGAAGATAGCTCAAACCCCGACAACTACTGGGCGATCGGGCTAATGCAGTCTGTCTACAAAGAGGAATGGCTGCATGTGAAAGTCGACTACAAGTATTAGACCGGTAATTTTTTACTCCCGGCCCCCATCGATCACTGGGTCGCAATCTTGACGAGCAAGCCGCGTTGGCGGGCGTTTCTGAGTGTGAGCGCGAAGAGCCACGCGGCCAAGGCCAAGTAGAGGGCATTGAGGCCGAAGGCGAGGAGGAGGTTGCTCTGCGGGAGCGGGTTTCCAGCAAGGACGGCTCGCATGCCCTCGAAGACGTGCGTCGAGGGGAGGGCGAGCGCCAAGGGTTGGAGCCAGACCGGAAGCACACTCACCGGGTAGAAAACCGCTGAGATTGGCTGGATGAGGAATGGCACCGCCCAGCCAAGGGATTCCGCAGCCTGGCCGAAACGGAGGATCAGGGAGACCGAGACGATGCCAAGAGACCAGCCAAAGATCAGGAGGTTGGCGAAGAAGGGGATGAGCAGAAAATGAAAATCCCAGAGTCGAAACGCATAGGCGAAGGCGGCGAGGATCGTGAGGACAATAACAGTCACCCCGACCCGAAGCATCCCGACAAGGGCCGTCGCGACGATGTATTCTGACGGACGCACGGGCGCGACAAATACGTTGAGCAGATTCCGGGTCCAGACATCCTCCAAAAACGAAATCGCCAGACCTTGTTGGGCGCGGAAAAGGATGTCCCAAAAAATCATCGCTCCGATGAGAAACGTAATGAAGTGCGGAAAATCGCCGCTGGTATTTTCTTTCAGAAAGACCGTGAGAAACCCCCAAACCATCAGATCGACGACAGGCCAGAAGACGAGCTCGATCAAGCGGATCGCATTTCGCGAATACAGCAAAACATACCGCAGGATCAGCCCGGCAATCACGTGAAGTTGCATCAGGCTTTCCCTCCGGCGCGGGCGAGGTCGATGAACATTTCTTCGAGCGAGGCGTGATCGGATTGGCGGACGACGTCCTGCGGGGTGCCTTCGGCAACGACCTGGCCGTGGTGGATGAAGATGACGCGGTCGCAGACTTCCTCGATGTCGCGCATGTTGTGCGAGGTGTAGAGCATGCCGACGCCGTCCTCGCGCTGGACGCGGCGGAGGGTTTTGCGGACCTTGTCGGCAATATCGGGATCCAGGCTGGCCGTGGGCTCGTCGAGCATGAGCAGCTCCGGGGAGTTGAGCAGCGCTTTGCAGAGGTTGACGCGGGTGGATTCGCCGGAAGAAAGATGCCCGGTCACGCGCTGGCGGAGCGGTGTGATCTCGAGCAGCTCCAGGAGCGCGGCCGTCCGCTGGCGGCGATTTTTTACACCGTAGATCAGCGAGAAGATGAGCAGGTTTTGCCAGACGAGCAAGTTGGACGGGAGGGGCGCGTAGGCCGAACAGAAGTTGCATCGGCGGAGGATGGCGATGCGACTCTTCGGCATGGGCAGGCCGAACGCATGGATCGAGCCAGAGGTGGGCTCGGTGAGGCCAAGGATCATATTCATTGCCGTGGTCTTGCCGGCACCATTGACACCGAGCAGGCCGAGAATTTCCCCGCGATGGAGTTGAAAGCTGAGATTTTCCACAGCGACGACGCCGTCGAATTCTTTCCGGAGATTGTTCACCTCCAAGATCACTTCCGAAGCAGCCACGACTAGACGCCCTTATAGTGAAGGCTCAGGACGCGGAGGCTGTCGGCACCTTGCTCGGCGGTGTAGAGGAAAAGTTGGAGCGAGGTTGTAGCCTGAACCCACTGATACCCGATGAGCGTCTGAAGAACCTCGCCTTCGCGAGTCTTCTGCCGAGCGATCACGCGGCCCATGCCATATTTTGTGTCGATGTTCCGGCGGGTCTGATCAAAAAACTGGGCGTATTGGACCGAGTCCCAGCTTTTGTCCCCATAGTGGAGCTCGATCTCCGCCAGCGAATCTCCGTCAAAATAGAATAGGGCGCGCTGGAGAAGCTTCTGGGGAATTCCCTCGACGACGAGCACGGAGCGGCTCTGAACCGTCTTGCGCTCGACGACCCGGGCTTGAACGCGCTTCAGGCTGTCTTCGAGACGCTGAGCGGACTCACCCCATTGGAAATTGAATGGCACACGGATCTCCTCCCCGACAAGCGCGGCGGGCAACAGAGCGAGAAGGAATACGCAGGCAATGGTGGTTCTGAATCGAAGCACAGGCGAAGACTCTCAAAAAATATCGGCCCCGCGTCAATCGCTCACACGAATTTCTGTAAGAAATCGTTTGCCAAAACCCCGAAAACCGACAATAAGCGATTCTCAGCAGGTGAGGTCGTGATTTGGTGGACGTCGCGCGGAAGAACCCGGCGGCAGTTTGAAACCCGGAAATCGGGAACAGTCTCAGATCCCAATGCGTTAAAGATAAAACCATGGGTAATAAACTCTATGTCGGCAACCTGTCGTTCAACACGACAGAGATCGCAATCCAAGACCTCTTCTCACAGAGCGGCACCGTATCCGAAGTCATGCTCATGCAAGACAAGTTCACGGGACGTTCTCGTGGGTTTGCGTTCGTCACGATGGGCTCAGACGCCGAAGCGCAAGCCGCTGTCGCAACTTTCCACGGGAAAGAACTCGACGGCCGCGCTCTGACGGTCAACGAAGCTCGTCCCCGCGAAGATCGCGGTGGTGGCGGCGGCGGTGGTGGCGGAGGACGTTTCGACGGACCTCGTCGCGATTCCCGCGATGATCGTCGCGGTGGCGGCGGCGGTGGTGGACGCGGTGGCGCCGGACGCGATTTCCGACGCTAGTAAAGTTTCACGGGAATCAGATCCCGTTCGATTGTGGTCGTCCGGTGTTTCCAACGAAACGCCGGACTTTCACTTTTTCTTGATGTTCTGCCTCAGGAAAGTTGGGACGTCTAGGTCTTCGCCTTCGACGATTGTCGGTTCGATTTTTTCGAACCGTCCCCGGGCCACTGGCTCGAACTGCAGGGTTTCCTGCTTAACCTTGGCATGAGTGGGCTTGGGTTTCGCGATCTCCGGAGCCAAAGGACGGACCGGGCGTGGCGAGGGAGTGGGCTCAGGCTCATCTGCGATGATTTCTTCCTCAGGCTCCGTCTTTTCGGCCAATGGTTCCTGATCGACATCGAGAAGCGGCAAGGGTGCTGGTGGGTCGATAGGGCGGGCGGGCGGACTCTTTGTTGGAGGCCGCGACGGCCTCGGTGCCTCACGGCGAGCAACTTTTCGCCCGTATTTCCCGAGCAGCGTCACAACAACGGGTGCAGAGGGGTCCTCGGTCGTGCTCACCCCGAGATGGAGGAGCCCGGAGTCCGCCACGTGTTTCGAAATCTCCTCCAGAATCGTTCCAACCTCCGCAAACGAAAGGTCGGGAGGCCCTGAGACGTGCACCAAGAGGCTGCATTGATCATCACCCAGATGTTCGCGGCTCAGGAGCGGACTTCGCAAGGCTTGCTCCAAGGCCTGGTGGGCTCGATTCCCCCCCGCGGCGCTCCCGGTCCCAAATAGACAAACCGCCTCGCGGCCCTCGAGAACCGAAAGCAGATCGGGAAGGCCAACGGCCAGCGGGCCGGGGGTGGCGATCAGGCGCGATAGGGTGACTAAGCAGCCGATCAAAAGATCATCGCAGGCCCCAAATGTCTCCACCACGCCAGCGCGCGGTGCCGTCAGGTCGGCCATCCGGTCGTTTTCAAAATGAATCACCGCATCGGCGTGTTCGGAAAGTTCGTCGAGCGCGACCTGGGCTTGAGTCGATCGACGACGGCCTTCGAATCCGAACGGCGTCGTCACCAGGGCAATGAGGAGCGCACCATTCTTCTTGATGAGCTCGGCAACAATGCCCGCCGCTCCCGATCCCGTCCCACCCCCGAGGCCGGTGCAGAGAAAGACAATGTCTGCGCTCCGGACGGCCTGTGCGATTTCGGCAGACGACTCGCGAGCCGCATCGAGACCGATCTCCGGATCGCCCCCGGCTCCAAGCCCGCGGGTCGCCAGCGGGCCGATGGCCACTTTTGTGCCGACAACCGAGCAAGAGAGAGATTGCAAGTCGGAGTTCATCACGACGGAGGCAATGCTATCGCCATGGACGACCGTCATCCGATCAGCGAGATTAACACCGGCATTGCCGAGCCCGATCAGGAGCACCGAGGGATCGTTATTGCGGTCAAGAAACTTGGGAATCGTAATCATGGCATGGATCGGTTGGCTAGAATGGGAGGCGAAGTTTTCTCCCAGCTGTTTTCATAAGCCTCCCAAAGAACCCCTCTTCCGGCATTTCCGAGCGGACGGCTTGGGCGTATTTCGTCAGACCGATGCAGGTCGAGTATTGAGGGTTCTCAAAAGCTGAGGTCGGACCCGAGACCGCTTGGGCGCGGGTGAGGTGGACCGGCATCTCGAAGACCGACTCTGCCACCTCGCGGATCCCCCGGATCAGGCTGCAACCACCAGTGAGCATAATGCCGGCTCCGAGCAAGTGCTCAGGCACCTCTCCAGTGAGCCGCTTGCGGAGGAGGATAAAAAGCTCCTCGAGTCGGGCATGGATAATCATGTTCAGCATCTCCCGCTCGACTTCTTTGCCGGAGAATCCCGTGTCGTTCTTCAGCACGATTTTTTCACCCGGCAGAGACTTCCCGAGGACAGCTGAGCCCTCGTCAATCTTGAGCTTCTCAGCCCGCGTGATCGGAATGCGGAGCCCGATCGAGATATCATTCGTAATGTGATCGCCACCGACCGCGAGCACTCCGCTGTGCCGGACTGTCTCGTCGAGATAAACAACGTAATCCGTCACACCGCCGCCGATATCGATCACCACGGCACCGGCTTCCTTCTGGTTCTGGTCGAGGACAACCTGAGCCGAGGCCAGCGAGTTAACGACCACGTCGTCCACCTCGATGTGAAATTCCTTCACGCAGCGGATCGCATTTTGAATCCGTGTCATCGTGCCGTGAATGATGTGAAAATCGGCCTCCAACCGGCTCCCGAGCATCCCGAGTGGGTTCAGCACTCCCTCCTGACCGTCCACATAGTAGCGTTGAATGATGGAATGGAGAATCGCATTTTCCTTGGGCAGGCTGATTTCCTTCGCCTTGTATTCCACCCCTTGGATTTCCTCCTCCGTGATCTCTCCAGACTCTTCTGGAATCGCAATCGATCCGCGATTGTTAAAGCTTTGGATGTGGCTCCCGGTGACGGCGAGCCAGACGCTCTTGATCTCCACGTCGCTCTTTTCTTCGGCATCGGAGAGGGCTTCGTGAACGCATTTTGAGGCATTCTCAAAGTCGACAATTTCGCCCTTCCTCACGCCTCGCGACGGGGCTTCGCCGACGGCCAGAAGGCGAATCTCTCCGTCCTCCCGGCACTCGGCCACCACGGCACAAACTTTGGAAGTGCCAATCTCCAGTCCGACTTGGATGTCATCCCGCGCCATTAGTTTTTCCTCCCTTTCACTTGTTGAGCCAAATTCTTGACGTTTTGTTCCGGGGCCGCGTCCGCCATGACAAAGGTCACCGGGGTATTCCTCCGCACCATGAGATTCACAGACTCCAACTCGCGTCCACTGTCGCGGCAATGCTCGAGCAACTGCCGAAGACGCGCGAGCTGACTAGGAAAGTCCTCGGGCGCGAAGATGATGCGGGCGTTCCGATCGCTGGTGACTTCGATGCAGTAGCCTTTGGTGATATTCATCGAGCGGACCCGGAGGAGAGAGTCGGGAGACTTTGTGACATCATCGAGAAGGGCCATGGCTCGACGAAGGTCTTCGTTGTGAAGCGGCTCGCCGTCGCGAATATTATCGCTTTGCACCCCGTAAATCACCGGAAGGTGGTAAAACTCCGGCTGGACGAGTCGAGGCTTCATCAGAAGCCCAGATCCGTCGGCGAGCATCGCGAATTCGGGATCAAATGGATCGGCGTCCTTTTCTGGCGGAGCGATCCAGGCGACCGGTTCCCGCGCTTCCAGAGTGACGGAAATCCCATCGGGCAAGCGCCTCTCGATCGATACGTCCGCGACTTGCGGCAAAGCGCGGAGGGCGCTCTCGGCGGCGGCAAGATCAACACGAAAAATGTTTTCGCCTTCCCGGATTCCAAGAACGTCGACCGCGTCTTCGCGGGTCATGACTCCGTCGAGTTCGAGACTGAGTCGGCGCAGGGTATATTCGGGATTCGACAGAAAAAATTTATCGAGGGCCGTCGTGACGCCAAACCACCCCGCCGAGCAAACGACAACCAAGAGTGTGGACTTCCAGAAAAATCCACCGAGCTTCTGCCGACGCTGTCGACGGGCGGTGACGGTGCGGACTTTGACATCGAGAAGATGCTGTCCGCGAGCATCGCTCAGGCGACGGTTTCCGGAGGTATGCGGTGCGAGGCGGCGTCTCATTTTGAGGAAAACCTCCTAAGCGAAAGACCGGCGATATGCTCGCACAGTTCTGAGAAGCTCAATCCCACAACCGCCGCGGCTTTCGGAAGCAGGCTGGTCTCGGTCATTCCGGGAATCGTGTTGATCTCAAGAACACTCAATTCGCCATCCGGAGCGATCAGGAGATCCACACGAGAATACACCTCCAAGCCAAGCGCCGCGACAGCAGCGAGGGCTGCGCTCTGAACGGTCTCCGTCTCCGCCGTAGAAAGCGGGGCGGGGACGTGATAATCCGAAGCCCCTTTGGTGTATTTGTGCTCATAGTCGTAGAAGCCCTCGTGGGGCACGATCTCGACAACCGGGAGAGCTTCGGCCCCAAGCACACCAACGGTCAACTCGCGACCTCGAAAAAACTCCTCGGCCAAGACTCGCTCGCCATACTGGAAACAATCGGCCAACGCCGCCGGAAGCTCATCCGGAGTCGAAACGATGTGGACGCCGACACTCGATCCTTGCCGCGGGGCTTTCACCACATAAGGAAAGTCAAATTTTGGCACCTCATGCGAGGTAAGGATTTGCCACGCAGCCGTCGGCACACCGGTGCGGCCAAAGCAAATTTTTGTCTCGATCTTATCAAATGCCAACCGGCTCGCGCTGGCACCCTCGCCCGTGTAGGGCACTCCCCTCGCATCGAGAATCGCTTGAAGCTCACCGTCCTCGCCGAATGTCCCGTGGATGACATTGAACGCGAGATCTGTTTCTGGCGGGAGCTCGAAGTCCGCCCCGGTCACGTCAATCTCCACGACTTTGGCCCCAGCCTCCAAAAGCGCAGCGGCCACAGCAGCTCCCGAACGCAGCGAGACTTCCCGTTCCTTGCCCGGGCCACCCATCAGAACGGCAACGGACTTTTCATTTAAGATTTTGGCGAAAACTTTCTTCATCCTTCGACTCCCACAATTTGAACTTCCGTTTCCAAATGGATTCCGCGATTGCGATCGGCAGCCGCACGAATCTCCTCGATCAATGTCAGCACATCGGCGGCTGTCGCCCCCCCGTCATTGACGATAAAGTTCCCGTGCATCTCGGACACCCGCGCCCGACCGACCGAAAAATTTTTGAACCCAAGTTCCTCAACGAGCCGGCCTGCAGGAATCGATTCGGGGTTCTTAAAAATGCACCCGGCACTGGCTGCCACAGGCTGAGTTTGCCTCCTTTTCTGCGATGACTCGGCGATGACGCGATCGATCTCGGCCCGCTCCGATCGCTTGCCCTTGAGCACGGCAGAGAGTGCGTAGTTCTGCCGTAGCGTGGGAACACTTCGGTAGTGGACCTCAAACTCCTCAGGAGTTCGTGTGAAAATGTTTCCATCCTGATCACAGAACCGGACGCGAACGACTTGGTCGAACGTTTGAACGCCCATCGCGCCCGCGTTCATGCGGAGACCGCCTCCAAGATTCCCGGGAATTCCCTCCATCCACTCAAAGCCGCCCAAATCGGCGGACCGGGCCAGACCACTCAGTTGTTTAAACTTCACCCCGACGCCTGCGGTTATCTCCTCGCTGTTCACGTCGTGTCGGAGGAATTCCCCTCGCGCCAGATGAGCGACAACGCCCGGGATGCCCCCATCGCGAACGAGAAGGTTCGAGCCCCTCCCCATCACCATGAAGGGGATTCCAGAATCGAAACAAAATTGAACCAAGTCCGCAAAACCCTCCTCGGTCTCTGGCTCCGCCCAAAACTGGGCCGGGCCGCCGATCCGCATGGTCGTGTGTTTGGAAAGCGGTTCGTAAAGCCGAATGGCACCCGGCCCCATCGCCGCAGAAAGTTTTTCACGGACGCCCAGATCATCGGCCAACCGGGCACCGGCCTCGTGGATATTTCCTGCCCCAAGAGTCAAAATAAGATCGCCCTCGCCGAGCTCGGCAGCGGCTGCCCGGTGAATGACAGAAACATCCGCCACGTGCCGGGCAGACGGGTGACCATGTGCTAACAGGGCATCGACAATGGTCTGGCCGGACACACCCGGAATCGGCTTCTCACTCGCTGGGTAAACGTCGGACACAAAAACATGATCGGCATCGTCAAACGAACGCCCGAACGATTCTTTTAGTGCCAGCGTGCGGGTGAAGCGGTGAGGTTGGAAAATCGTGATCACCCGCTTCCATCCACCCGTGCGCGCGGTGGCGAGGGTGGCGGCAATCTCGGTCGGGTGGTGCCCATAATCGTCCACGAGCAAGTTGTGTGCGGACTCGAATCGAATTTCGAACCGACGACGGGCTCCGCGAAACCCGAGCAGGGCCGCCGCGATCTTTTCGAATGAGATCCCTAGTTCGGTCGCCAAAGCCACAACCGCCAGCGCATTCACAGCATTGTGCGCCCCGGGGACATTGAGCACGATTTCGCCGAGAGCCGCGCCTCCGTGCTCTACCACGAATCTCGAACAGAAATTTTCCGTGTGAAGCCCGGTCAGTCGATAATCGCTGTCCTCCGCGTGCCCGTAGGAGATTGCCTTCGAATGGTTCGCACAAACGCGAACGGCTCCAGCATCATCGCGGCAGTAGAAGATATGTCCAGAGGTCTGGGAGACCAAGCGAGTGTAGACAGCATCGATCGCGGCGAGGTCCTTGTAAAAATCTAAATGCTCCGGCTCGATGTTCAGGACAATCGCGTGCTTCGGATGGTAGTTGATCAATGTCCCGTCGCTTTCATCCCCCTCGGCCACAAAATAATCTCCCTCCGAGTCCCATCGCGCATTCGTGCCGAGGATCGGAATCTCCGCCCCAACGTAGTGGGAAGGCTTGAGCCCGCACGCCCGGAGCACGTGAGCGGCCATCGACGAAGTGGTTGTTTTTCCATGCATCCCACACACGATGATTCCCTCTTTCGCCGCCATCATCGCCGCGAGGGCATCGGCCCGTCGGACCATCGGAATCCCGAGCCGCTGCGCCTCGTCGTAGGCAGGGTTTCCCGGTTTGATCGCCGACGAATAAATCACGATCTCGGCCCCATCGACATCCTCGGCACACTGCGGACTGCAGAACCGAAGCCCTTTTTTGCAGAGCCTCTGGACCTCGACCGTATCGACCTTGTCTGATCCGCTGACCTGATTGCCCAAGGCGAGAAGGAGGCCGGCGATCCCGCTCATGCCCGATCCCGCAACGCCGAGCAGGTGGACTCGGCGCGACGTCACGCCGGTGAGGGCGTCTTGAAGTTCCTGAAGCGTCATCTCCCCGCCTCCCTCACCGCTTGCTCCAAAAGATCGGCGACATTCGAGGCAGCCGATGCCGGAGGGATTCGCCGCGCGGCCGTCGACATCCGCTCGCGGCGCTGATCGTCGCCGAGCAAGTTCAAAATCAGCGCGGAAAGCGTCTCAGCCAAAGTGTCCTTCTCCACGAGCATTTCCGACGCCCCATTGCGCACATAGATCTGCGCATTCGCGGTCTGGTGATCGTCTGTGGCGTGAGGATAAGGAATGAGGATCGACGGGAGAGCGAATTGGGAGATTTCGCTCAGGCTGGATGCACCCGCTCGCGAGACAACAACATCGGCCGCAGAGTAGGCTTCCTCCATTCGGTGGTAAAATGGCGAAACATAGTGGGGAATTTCTTCCCGCTGGTAATTCGCGGCGGCAAGGCGGTCGTCACGGTCCCCGGTCAGGTGGATGATCTGGATGTTTTGTCCGGCCAGGAGCGGTGCGGCTTTGAAGAGCAGTTGGTTGATCCCCGCCGCACCTTGGCTGCCTCCCGTAACGAGGAGGGTCTTGCGATCCGGGGCGAGGTGGAAAGCTTTTCTCGCGATCGCTTGGTCCATCGCCTCGCCCAAATTCTTTCTCACCGGGGTGCCGGTCACAGCACAGGAAACGCCCGGAAGCCGAGCCTCGCAGTCTTCGAAGCCCAAAAGAACTTTTGTGGCAAACTTCGAGGCCAGGCGGTTTGCCCGGCCCGGGATGGCATTTGATTCATGAACAAACGCCGGAAGCCCGCGCATGCGCGCTGCGAGGACGGGCGCCGTGGATGTGAATCCGCCCATCCCCAGCACAACCGCCGGGCGGAACCGACGGTAGCTCTTCCGACAGAGCGAGACACTTTCCCAAAACCTTCTCAGGAACCGAACAAATGCCGGCGAGACCAGCATCGACGGCATTCCAATCGACGGAAGCTTCTCCGAGCGAAACTCCGGACGATCCTTTAGTGCAGTCGCATCGATTTCTTTCTCGGAAACAAACAACAGCACCTCGTGCCCGCGATCCCGCAGAGTCTCCGCAACGGCGAGACCAGGGAAAAGGTGGCCGCCCGTTCCGCCACAGGCAATCACTACGCGAAAGGGTTCCATCTTACTCATAATCGGGGCTGAATGCTTGCGCGGAGAAGGGCTGGCGCGAAACGCGGGACCAGCGGCATCCCGTGCCGGTGAATGTTTACGAGCACCCCGATGAGAAAGAGGCAGACCATGAGATTCGACCCACCATAGCTAATGAATGGCAGGGGCATACCCTTGTTTGGAAGGAGCGATGTCGTGACCCCAATGTTCACAGCGGCCTGCAACGAAATCATCATCACGGCCCCAAATCCCAGAAGCAGGCCGAACCGATCGCGCGCGTTCGCGGCCACCAGCGAGCCGCAGAGGCAGATCATAAGGTAGCCGACCACCGTCAGCAGTGTGAAGCGGAGCCCGAGCTCTTCTCCGATCATGGGAAAAATAAAATCTGTGTGGGCGTAGGGCAGGTAAAGCATTTTTTGGCGGCCCTCGCCGAGCCCGAGGCCCTCCATACCGCCCGAGCCAAAAGCGATGAGTGCCTGCCACTGCTGAAGCCCCTCGCCGAGGCGATAGTGTTCTGGATTGAGAAAGGCCAGGAGCCGCCCCTGCCGTTCATCAATATTCATCGCGAGCGCCAGAACAGCGCCGACGCCGCCGACGGCGATCAATGCCAGCCAGCGCAGAGCGGTTCCGGCGACGAACATGAGAGCGACCGCTGTCGCTCCAATCAGCGCAGTATTTCCAAGGTCCACCTCTAGGGCGATTGGAATAAGGAGCACGCTGACAATCGCGAGCGGAAAGACAAAACCTTTCCAAAATGTGCGTGAGTCTTTTTCAAACTTCGAGAACCACCAAGCCAAGAAAAAGATCGCCGCAATTTTCGCCAACTCGCTCGGCTGGACGACTCCGATCCCGACATTGATCCACCGAGAGGATCCATTGATTCGCAGCCCGATGGGCGGGACAAAGCAGAGGAGGAGCAGGACAAACGCGCCGGCAAACCACAGCCACCACGTCTGCTGCCAGCGATGATAGTTCACGCACGCCGCGCAAAGTGCCACCACCAGCCCGACTCCGAGCCACATCCCCTGACGTTTGACGAAGAAGTAGATGTCGCCATGAGAATCCCGCGCAAAGGCACTCGTGCTGAAAAGCATGACAAGGCCGAGGGCGATGAGGCCCGCGACCGTCAGCAGCAGGAGATGGATTCCGTGTTTCTGCATGGCGATTCTTTGTCAGCGTCCGGCTAGGGGACGACGAGCTTTTGTCCGATCTGGAGTTTCGTCGGATCCTCGATCTTATTGGCTTTGACCAGTTCCGCATAGCTCACCTTGAGCTTCTTGGCGATCGAGTAGGGATTATCACCCTTCGCGACCGTGTAGGTCGTGCCGGCCGCTTTGGTTTCGGGAGCCGCCGCGGGCTTGGGAGCTGGCGCGACTTTCGCCGCCTCGGCAACCTTTGGTGCAGCAGGCTTGGCGGCTGGGGCAGGTGTGGCTTTCGGCACGACCAGCGCCGGCTTGACCTCCGACGTGGTTACCTTCGGCACATCCACGGAGGGAATTCTCAGCGACTGGCCGACATGGATCGTCGATCCGCTCGTGATTTCGTTCGCCCGCTCGATCGATTCAACCGAGGTCTTATGCTGGCTTGCGATCTTCGTGAGCGTATCCCCGGGAACCACCGTGTAGGCGACTGCATCGGCAATCGGAGCGGGTTTCGCGGGCGTCACGGGCTTTTCCGCAACCTTGGCCGCCGGAGCGGTTGTCTCGACGGGCACCGGGGTGGGCGCCGACGTCTCGACTTTCGGCTCCGGCTGGGCAACAGCCGCTGCCTTGGTTGTGCGCTCGGCGGTCGCAGGACGGGTCTTCAGCGAGTTGAACGCGAAGACGCCTCCGACGGCGAGGACGTGAAGGGCCAAGACGACAATGAAGGCGTGTGAGAGCTTCATATTTGGCTCAGACTCACCGTCGTAGTCTTCGATCTCTTCGTTGCTGGATGCTGCCCGAGCTTGCAGGAGCGTGCGACGGGGAGGCAACCTCCTCGGGACACGGCGCGGCGTGGGCGGGCGTGATGTGGGTTTTGGTTTCATGTGGTTTTTGGTTTTTTGCTACTGAGGTTTTGGACTGCGGATTTGAAAACGTTGCCGCGTTCGCCGTAATTGCGGAACATATCGAACGAGGATGTGCCGGGGGAGAGGAGGACGACATCGCCGGCGGTGGCCAGGGCACGGGCGACCGAGACGGCCTCGTCGAGGGTTCCGCAGAGCGAGCAATCTGTTCCGGACCACGACTTCGCAATTCTCTCGCGCATTTCGCCAATAAGCACGGCCGCGCGGACCCGCTCGCGAACAAGGGGAGCGATCGCATCGAATTCGAACCCCTTGTCTTTCCCTCCAGCGATCAAAACCACGCGGCGGTCTTGCGAGCGAAGGGCTTTCTCCACCGCGTCGAGATTCGTTGCTTTGGAATCGTTGATCCATCGAACGCCGTCGAGGTCACGGACAAATTCGCATCGATGCGACGGTGGTGTGTAGCTGCCAATGGCGGCGGCGAGTTGGTCGAGGTCGACGTGAAGCGCATGGCCGATGCCGAGTGCCGCCATCAGGTTCTCTGCATTGTGGATTCCCGGCAGGCTGGTATCCGCTTGGTCGATCACTGGCAATCCGTGGTGGCAGATGATCGTTCCGCGCAGCGAAAAATCCGCGTCGTCACGAACTGCGCTGAACGTTACCTTCTGGGCCGCAATCTCCGGGAGGTCGTTGACCGCATTGACCACCGCGACATCGTCCGATGTCTGGTTTTCAAAAATCCGGAGTTTGGCCGCGCGATACTCTGCCATGCCAGGATACCGATCGAGATGGTTCGCGCTCAGGTTGAGCCACGCCGCGACCTGCGGACGAAATGTGCGAATACTCTCAAGCTGGAAGGAACTCACTTCGAGAACCATGACATCGAGCTCGTGGCTCTGGCGCACTGCGGTCGCAAATGGCAAGCCGATATTCCCGCTGGCCATCGTCCGCACGCCGACATTCTGGAGCATCGTGGTCGTGAGCTCGGTCGTCGTCGTTTTCCCGTTTGTGCCTGTAATGGCTGCCACCGGACACGAACACTCTCGGAATGCCAACTCGAGTTCGCCGATGATCGGGATTTGTTTAGCGACCACATTGCGCACCAGCGGAACTTCGGGATCGATGCCCGGGCTGAGCACGGCCACATCGTATCGCGAGGGATCGGAGTCCGCCGCCGAGCCGAGCAGCACATGGATCCCCCGAACGTGCAGCGAACCAGCCTTGGCGCGCGTCTCATCGTTTTCCAACGTCTCGCAAACCGTCACCAATGCGCCCTCCTCCTGGAGGAGCAAAGCGGCAGCCTGACCGCTATGGCCTAGCCCGAGAACGACTGCATGTTTGCCGCTGTAGATCATTATTTTACCGAAGTTTGAGAGTCGCCAGCCCGAGGAGGGCGAAGAGGACGGACATGATCCAGAACCGCACGATCACGGTATTCTCCTTCCATCCACTGAGCTCGAAATGGTGATGCAGGGGCGACATTTTGAAGATCCGCCGCCCGGTGGTTTTGAAGCTCGCGACTTGGAGGATGACCGACATCGCCTCAATGACGAAAACGCCACCAACAATTACCAGCAAGAGTTCCTGCTTGCAGCAGATGGCGACAGCACCCAGCACGCCGCCGATGGCCAGCGAGCCCGTGTCGCCCATAAATACCCGGGCCGGATAGGCATTCCACCACAGGAACCCGAGGCACGCCCCCAAGAGTGCACAGCAGAGGACGGTCAGCTCGCCGGAATAAACGACATAAGGAATTTGAAGGTAGCCGGCCGCTTTGAAATTTCCTGCAAGATACACGAGCACCGCATAAGTCGCAGCCACGGTGGCCGTGCAGCCCGTCGCCAGCCCGTCGAGCCCGTCGGTGAGGTTCACCGCATTCGAAGTGCCGACGATGACGAGAAGATAAAAGATGAACGTGAGCCCCCCCATGCTAAGGACAATCGGATCCTTGAAGAACGGGATATAGAGCTGCTGCGCGACTTCGGAGACTTTTGGGTTGCTCAGGAAAAACCATGTGAAGATGCCGGCAAGAACGCACTGCAAGCCGAATTTCAACCGGCTGCTAATGCCGTCGGAGCTTTTTTTGGTGACCTTCAGCCAGTCGTCGTAGAAGCCGATGGCTCCGAGGAAAAGCATGCTGAAAAGGACGAGCCAGACGAAGGGATTCTCAGGACGCGCCCAGAGCAAAGTCGAGATCAGAACGGCCCCAATCAAGAGGATTCCCCCCATCGTGGGGGTGCCTTTTTTTCCGCCGTGCAGTTCGAAAAGTTTATGGACTTCTTCCTTGCTGCGAATCGGCTGCCCGAACTTCAGAGAGATCAGCTTGCGGATGACAAAGTTGCCAAAAATCAAGCTCAGCAAGAACGCCGTGACGCCCGCACAGATCGCGCGAAACGTGATGTAAGAAAAAACGTTGAGGGCTTTGAAAAAATCGTTGTCCCCTGCCCATCGCGTGAGATCTGAAAGGTAGTAAAGCATCAGTTTTTAAAGTGTTCGATAACGGCTTCCATGCGAGCCGTCCGGCTACCCTTGACGAGAACAATATCGCCTGGGCGGGCGAGGCTTTTGAGCATCCGGGCCGCGGCAATGCTTTCATCCACCTCATGGGTCCTGCCCAACCCGGCATCGCGGGCGGCGGCAGCGATGGCGGCGGCTTCCGGACCGACCGTGACGAGGATATCAGCCGACCCGGCAGCTGACCGACCTGCTCGCCCATAGCCCGTAGCTGCATAGTCACCGAGTTCCCCCATTCTCCCAAGGACAGCAATTCTCCTGCCGGATCCCGGGAGCGCGCGAAGAGTTTTGAGAGCGGCTTCCACCGAGTCCGGGCTGGCGTTGTAGGTATCGTCGAGGAAGATCACTCCCCCAATGATCCGGCGTTCGAGACGTCCCCCGACGAGGTGGGTGGAAGCTAAGCCCTTGATCGCTTTTTCGATTGGAACGTCGAGGGCGAGACCTGCCGCGAGGGCGAGAAGGGCATTTTTCACCATGTGCTCGCCATTCGCTGGAATCGAAGCGTGGTAGTGGCCGGTCGGCGAAACCACGCGGAACGAGCATCCCGCGTCCGACTCGACCAGTGAATCCGCAACCAAGTCGCCGCCCGAGAGTCCAGCTAGGACCACGCGTCCGCGACTCCGTCCCGCAATCTCCGGCGATTTATCGTCGTCGGAAGAGAGAATCACCGTCCCCTCGGCCGAGACAGATTCGGCGAGCATTCCTTTCTCTCGAGCGATGGCATCCCTGGAGCCAAGATACTCAATGTGGGCCACACCGATGTTTGTTATGATCGCGACATCCGGACGGGCGAGCTCGGCGAGCGGCGCGATTTCTCCGGCGTGGTTCATCCCGATCTCCCAGACGGCCGCCGTGTCCTTGCGTGTGGCGGCGAGGATTGAGAGCGGCACACCGATGTGGTTATTGAGATTGCCGGTTGTCTTCACAACCCGGTGGCAACTTCCTAGAACTCCTGCCGTAAATTCCTTCGTGGTTGTCTTTCCATTGCTGCCCGTGATGCAGACGACCTTGAGCGAAAGGCACGACCTCCACGCGGCGGCCAGTCGTTGCAGCGCGGCGAGCCCGTCCGCCGCGATCAAGACGGGGACGTCGAGTCCGGCAGCGGCTTCGACGGAATCCAAAAGAACCGCCGCCGCACCTCGGGCGACCGCGTCCGCCGCAAAGGCATTACCATCAAAATTCTCGCCCCGCAGGGCGACATAGAGATCTCCGTGAGAAATCGAACGCGAGTCCTTACTCACGGTTGTCACGAGAACTTCCGCAGAGCCTCGGTGGAGGGTTGCTCCGGTCATTTTTGCGAGTTCTGAAAGTGTGATCGGATCCATGGTTCAAGTCTCCGTCCGCTTCGAGGCCATCGCCCGCTCGGCGACCGTCACGTCATCAAATACAATTTTTCTATCTGCAAATTCCTGCGTTTTCTCGTGGCCTTTGCCGGCGATGAGAACGATGTCTCCGGGCTGAGCAAGGTCGATGGCGCGGCGGATCGCTGCCTCGCGGTCCGCAATCGTTTCGAATCGAGCCCCCTTCATTCCGGCCTCGACATCGCGGAGAATCGCTTCGGGATCCTCCCGTCGGGGGTTATCCGAGGTGATCACGGAAAAATCGGAAAGCTCCTCGCTGGCAGCAGCCATCAACGGGCGCTTCGCCCGGTCACGGTCACCCCCGCAGCCGAAGACGGTTATGAGGCGCGCAGGCTGGAGCTCGCGGAGTGTCCGCAGCACATTTCGGAGTGCGTCATCGGTATGGGCATAGTCAACATACACTTGGAAATTCCGCTTTGCCGGCACGCGCTCGAGGCGGCCCGGAACTTGCGGAGCGTGGGCAAGTGCGGCGACGGACGCCCGGAGTTCGACCCCGCACGCCGTGGTCGCTGCCAGCGCGCCGAGCGCGTTAAAGACATTGAAAAGACCGATGAGCGGGAGCCGAACGAGGAAACTCTTCTTGCGCGCATCGAGCTGGAAAATCGTTCCGTTCGCATCGAACCGGATCGCACTGGCACGGAAACCCGCATTGACACCGCGGCCGAAGGTGACGGTTTTGACACGTTTGCTGAATTTCTCGATCAGCCGATGTCCATAGCGGTCGTCGGCATTGATAATTGCACATCCTTTTTTCCCCGTCTGCGAGGCGAGCTTTTCGAAAAGCAGGGCTTTCGCATCGAAGTAGGCCTCCATGGTCTGATGAAAATCGAGGTGATCCTGCGTGAGATTTGTAAACACGGCGGCATCAAACGAGACTCCATCCACGCGATGTTGGACGAGAGCGTGACTGGAGACTTCCATCGCGACCGAGCGATCTTGCGTGTCGCGCATCTGGGCCAGGAGGGATTGAAGGTCGATGGATTCCGGAGTTGTGCGCGGGGCAGGAATATCCTCGCCTGCCACGACATATTTGACCGTTCCGACCAAGCCACACGACAATCCGGCGGCATCCAGCAAATGCTGGGTCAAAAATGCCGTCGTTGTTTTTCCATTCGTCCCCGTCACCCCGACACACCGCAGGGCCGCCGCAGGGTTTTGGAAATACGCCGCTGCAAGGGCTCCCATGGCAGCCCTCGGGTTCTCAGCGGGGATAACAGGCACACCGAGGTCGCCCGGATCGTTCGCCCCAACGACCGCCACGGCCCCCCGCGCCACGGCATCACGCGCAAATCCCATTCCATCGAGCTTCCCACCGGGAAGGGCGAAGAAGAGGCTCCCGGGACCCGTCGTCCGCGAATCGTAGGAGAGCCCGGAAATCTCGGGATCCGCGAGGACAGTTCGGAGGCCGGCAGATTGGAGGAGAGCATTAAGCTTCATGCCGTCAATTCACTCTCCTCTCAACAGGCTGACCAAGGGCGAGCGGCGTGGCTCGCATGGGCTCCGCGCGAAGTGCGGGAACGAGATTAAGATAGCGGGCCGCTTTTTCCCCGATCCTGGAAAAAATCGGGGCCGCCACGGTTCCGCCGTAGTTCACCGCCGAAGAGATACGCGCGTTGTCGATCATCACAAGGCAGACGAAGCGGGGGTCTTCCGCCGGCAGGTAGCCCACGAAGGACACCACATATTGCCCGGGGGCATAGCCTCCGGCAGGACTGACCTTCTGCGCAGTTCCGGTCTTACCAGCCACGGAGAACCCAGAAACCTTCGCGAGCTGGGCAGTGCCTTGCTCGCTCACAACTTCGGTCAAAGCATTGCTAACAAATTGGGCGGTCGCTGGAGGCACGACGTCCCTCGTCACCTGCGGTGGCTTATCAAGGACGATTTTTCCGTCGGAGTCCTCGACAGATCTGACGATCTGGGCTGCCATGAGGTGACCCCCATTGGCGATCACCGACATTCCCATCGTGATCTGCAACGGCGTGACGGCCAGCGCATGACCCATCGGCATCCGAGTGATCGTGAGTTTGTCCCAGCGATGCGGTGGGTGGACGAGGCCCGGAATCTCACCCGGCAGCTCGATCCCCGAGCGTTCGCCAAAGCCAAACCGGCGAACGTATTCGTAAAACTTCTCATCGCCCATCATCATCGCCATTTTAGCCGATCCGATGTTGGAAGACTTCACCAAGATGTCGTGCACACTCATCGATCCGTAGCCGTGATGGTCGCGGAGGATTTTCCCGCCGTAAGCGAACTGGCCGTTCTCACAAAAGATCGATGTTTTTTGGGTGACCGTTCCCTCGTTGAGCGCGCCAGACGCAACCACGATTTTGAACGTCGAGCCTGGCTCGACCATGTCGATGACCGCACGGTTCTTCATTTGCTCCGGTCCGGCATTGCCGGGATCATTCGGATCAAAGCAGGGCCGACTGGCCATCGCGAGGATCTCACCGGTCTTCGGATCGACCATCATGACGACAGCGGTCTCGGGCTTGAGATCGTGGAAGGCTGTCTCGATTTCTTCCTCGACGATGGACTGGAGCCCCATGTCGATCGTGAGCCGAACATTCTGGCCGTTTTCCGCAGGTTCCTCCTGTCCGCGATAAAGCATGATTTCGCGACCGGTTCGGTCCCGCTCGATGTAACGAAACCCATCTTTTCCCCGCAGGTAGCTCTCCATGCTCATCTCGATGCCCTGCACGCCGGCGCCGTCGTGATCGAGGAATCCGAGAACATGTCCGAGCATTTGGCCGTTGGGATACGTCCGGACCGCATCCGGTTCGGAATACAAACCACGAAGTCCCGCCTCCTGCGCGGCGCTGAGGAGGGCTTGGGCTTCATCTTCCGGAACGCCGCGGCGGATGACGACGTATTTCCGGGCGGTCTTCAGCCTGGCAGCGAGTTCGGCCTCGTCGAGGCCGAGTCGAGGTGCCACAACAGCCGCCAGTGCTGCCGGATCCTTGATGTGCGATCCGTCTGCCGTGATGGTCCGCACGGGAAGGTTCGACGCCAGCAGCTCTCCATTGCGATCAAAAATCAAACCACGTCGGGCGTGGATGACCTGTCGCATGGTATGCTTCTGAGCCGCCAGAGCCGAATACTCGTCGTGCTTGTTAACCTGAAGATAGATGAGTCGGGCCGAGTAAACAGTGAAGACGAAGGCGACGGCTGCACAGGCAATTCCGGTGCGTGTGCGTGCCGTCCTCATCATTGACGGCGTCCCTCGTTGAAGGCTGTCCTGAGAACCCCATCGGCAGCGGCTTCGACCGGAGGAGTGAGTCGCGCGATGGCGATATCCTGAATCGGCTTGACCGAGATGAACCCATCCGCCACCCGCTGCTGGAGAGTCCGTCGGGAGGAAAGCTCTGTCACGCGCGCGAGAAGGACCTCATTTGCGGCCCGGACTTCACGGATCCGACGCTCGACCTGCCGAATCTCCTCACCCAGAGCAAATTGCTGATTCTTGATATAAACATAGACCAACCCGGCACTGCCGCACATCAGCGCGATGAGCAGCCATCGGATGAGTGATGGGAAATGGACAGGGTTGACTTGCTTCCGGCGGTTCTCAGACGTGTTCATTTTTGGGTCTCCTGGATTTTTTCGACAACCCGCAGCTTGGCGCTTCGGGATCTCGGGTTGGCTTCAGATTCCTCGATGCCAGCATCGATGGGATGCGGCGTTAGCAGACGGAAGATCCGTCCGGGATTGCGCCGCGGTTCGGGCCATTCCGGTCTGTCGATCCATTCCTGACTCCGCTCGCGGAACGAGTGTTTAACAATGCGGTCTTCAAGCGAGTGGAACGTGATGATCGCAAGACGGGCTCCCGGCGCCAAGAGCTGAGGCAGCGTGACGAGCGCCTCGCGCAGGGCGCCGAGTTCGTCATTCACCGCGATGCGTAATGCTTGAAAAATCTTTGTCGCCGGATGCCTCGCCCCAGTCCGGGGAACCACCGATGAGACCGCCGCCGCAAGATCGAATGTCGTCTCGAACGGATGCTGGATTCGCAGCGCAACGATTCTCGCGGCGACTTGGGCGGCGCGGGATTCCTCGCCGTAGTCTCGAAAAATCCGAACGAGCTCGGACGCCGGGAGATTATTAACAAGATCCGCTGCCGTTTGCGCGGCACTCTTGCTCATGCGCATGTCCAGGGGACCGTCTTTCATGAACGCAAACCCGCGAGCAGGATCGTTCAATTGGTGAGATGAGACACCGATATCAAGAACAATGCCGCCCAGCCCCCGGTGCTCACCCAGTTTCTCCAAGACCGCGCCCGCATCGCGAAAATTGGCCTCCGCCATGCGCAGATGGCTTCCGAAGCGCGCCAACCGGCGTCCGGACTCCGCCAACGCCTCCGCATCCTGATCCAATCCAATGACCTCCGCTCCTGCCGCCAAAAGCCGCTCGCTGTGCCCGCCGCCACCGAGGGTCCCATCCAGAAACAGCATCCCCGGCGCAGGACGCAGCAGAGCGGTCACCTCGTCCGCCATAACGGCGATGTGATACTCGTGAGTGCTTGCCTCAATGTTTTCCAAGTTGATTCCCAAGAGGTCGTCGGAGTCCAAGAAGTTCATATGCGTTCCGGGGGCGGATTTTGATGGTGGCGTGACTGGGCGGTTTGCCGTCGGAAGTTTTTCCGGCACTGAAGCCAAAGAAGAACGACCGGCCGCCCTTTGCCATTAGTCACTCCTCCTCATGGTTGAATGCCTCTCATTTTCAAAAATTATAGTCCGACAGCCTCCGCTGCCTTTTGGAATGTGGCGTAGCTGGCCGCAGCCGTCGCTTCGTGACGATCCTTCGCCCAAATCTCAAAACGGCTCTCGACCCCGATGAAGACCACTTCGCTCCCGAGCCCAGCGCGCTCGCAGTGCTTCTCGGGCAGGACGATCCGCCCCTGCTTATCGGTCGTGACAGTATGAGCTTGGCCGTAAAACGCTCTGATCGCATCCCGCTTTTCGACAGGGCTCAGCGTCTGCGAATCCAAGAACAGCTTCTTGTAGCTCGAGAGTTCCTCGCTCCCCATGACGAGGAGTTGGCCCTGTCCGGGGTGGGGAACAACATGGAATTCCTCGCCCTCACCCGCCACCCATGCCGACGGAATCGCCACGCGCTTCTTCGCGTCCAACGAACGCGGAAACGTGCCCAGATAGAGCGGTGGGTTTTTGGATTCTCGGTCCATGATTTCGTAGGTGCCTAGTGACAAACTCTGCCACGAGGCCCCACTATTCACCACTTTTCCCCACCGCGGTCAATAGAAATTTCTTAATTTGACGAGAGAATTTGAGTCTTTCTGAATCTTTCCCGCAAAGTTGTCCGGAATCCCGAAATAGCCCGTCAGAGGCCGAAATAGCCCGAAATGCTGTCATTTTAACGACTTACGGAAGCCGATAACCCGAAAGTTCGGAATGATACTTGTCCGGTTTCCCGCAAAGATGTCCGGAATCTGAAAAAATTGAAGGTCTGAATATCAGTGACTTGTGAAAAGTGGACATCTTTGCGGGAAACATTGGAGGGTGCGGGGTGCGGGGGTGTTTTTGGCCGGTTTTTGGATCGGTCGGATTTTGCGATGCCATGCAGAGGGTCTGAACTGACGATGCAAGGTTGTTTCAGGCGGGCTGCAATGGCGCTGCCTGGTCGAGTCTTGGCCAGGCTGGTCAGTCTCAATAAGGAGCGAACCTTCCGCCTCTCACTTTGCACTGAACTCCGAGGCGGCCGAGTTTCTCAAGAAGCCGGGTTGCCTCCTGAATTACGCGGCCCAGCTCATCGGCGGAAAGCCAGGCAAGGAGGGCTTCCATCTGGGGGCCGAGGATTTCCGAATTCCTGCTGCCCGATTCGGCCATGACCATGAGCACGGATCTGCGGGTGATGGTCTTCCGCTTTACCTGCCGCCCGCTGGGCTCCATTGCCTCAAGCTTTCCCTCGTCAACAAGTCCATATACGAAGTCGCAACAACGCCCCATCATTTCAGCGACCTCTTTTGGTTTGAGGAGTTCGCGTTCCAGGGCGAGCACTTTTTCAAACGGGCCGGGAGAGAGCGTTTCAGCATTCATCGGGAAAGGCTGAAGCACGGCTAAAACCCCCTTCGGCGCAACTCGGCGGCAATCTGGCTTCTCGCTGCATTTGCTGCTGCCATTTCAAGAACGCCAGATTCCGGGAGTGCTGTCGGATCTGCAAGATGCCTCACGCTGGCAACGAGTTTATACCATGCTTCGCCTTTTTGCCCTTTGGCAGTCATACCCTTTTTGGAGCGGAAGCCCCTGTTGTAAATCAGGAATGCCCCTTTCGGAGTTTTGACGAATGAAAGTTTTCCATCGCCAGGCTTGGACCATTCACCAGGGGAGCCAGCGGCCTTTGCCTGATTTGTCAGCGGGATCGCCAACATCCGACCACTCTTCGCCCTCACCGTCCCGCCGCGTAGCTTGTGGACAAAAGCAGGGCTTGCTATGGTGACGGTTGCTTCGTTTTCTGTTGCCCCGGTGAAGGCAGTTCCCCTTTTTACGATTTTGCTCCAAAAGTTCGAGCGAACCCAGCCACGCTTATTGCCCTCTGAATTCTTCCTGTCGAAGTGAGTGCGAAGAGCGTTTTCCACACCTTTTCCCATAGCCTGCATTCTGGGCCTTGATCCTCCCAGGCTAGCCACAAGATTTTTCAGCTCTGGCGAAATTGAGTCCGTGATCGTAATATTCATGAGATAGGCCCGATGTCCTTCCCGGAAGATCCCGAATAAGCGGCTTCTTTATATGGTAGCCTGTGCCGGATTGCAAGGGCGGGAACGCGTCAACGCGTCCACACCCAAACGGCAAAGCCGATCCAGAACAGGGCTGGACCAAAAACAATCAGGAGCGCGATAATCGTCACCATGGCTCAACGTCAATGCGTCTTGCGTGCCGGGGGTTCGCGTTGATCTTTGGAGTCACCAAGATAATACGCTGTCGAATCGTTTCCGCTGGAAGCCAAGGCCACTACCGCGAAGTAGAGCAACAGAAAAATGAGAACGACGGAGACCACGGATCAAACATGCGCTTGCCCAGCAGGAAATCAAGACGCGAAAAAGGGCGCGGATTTCTCCGCGCCCTTTTGGCTGGCTGGTTTGCGGCCTGGCTAACGTGCCGCCTTTTGTCGTGGCAAACGGCCGCGCGGGAACTTCCTATTCAGGAAGGCTGCGCGATATTCATCCTGACTCTCGATGCCTTCCGCAGTGCAGTATTTCTCGACCTGCCGCGCTCGCGCCATGGTGCGCTCGTAATCCATGAGGGCGAGCGAAATCAGGACGTGGGCTGCATTCGCCTGTGTGGCGAGCGGATCGCGAAGGTAGCGCTTTTGGAAGTCGGACAGGATGGAAAGGACATGCGCGGACGGTTGCAATTCCAGAATGGTTCCGCGCCCTTTGCCAGCGGGCTTGCGCTTGGGTTGTGCCGCTTTCATTCGCAATCCTCCGCCGCGTAGAAGGCCGCTGCCAGCTCATCCCCGAGGCTGTGTGATAGGGAGACAATCCCCGCCTGGAGAGCCTCGCCTTTCTCCCCGGTGAAGCTGCCGAAACGCGAGACGCCTTCCGAGTCTGACATGAGGAGCAGGAAGGCACGGGTCTCTTGGATGGCTGTCTCCAGCCGCAATTTTGGCGCGCGGCTTTCGCGGAAATCATAGCGGAATTCATCCGGTATTATAAATCGCGCCATTCGTGCGACGGCGGCATCGCGTGAGATCGGCCGCCGCTCCGCACGGTGGGGGATTCCGCTTTTCCCGTGCCAGTCCGTGACGAGCCAAAGATTCCTGGAAGGGTCCGCAAGAATCTCGCTTTCCCGCCAATCGCCGTTTTCCTCAGGCGCACTTTCAAAGACCAGGGAAAGCCTTTCCCAGCCCTGTTCCGCGAGCCATTCTGGCGTTTCGATTTGCGGGGCTTGGGAAACCGGAGCGGTTTCCCTGGTCAAGTTGCGTGCAGGAGGCAGGCCGTTCGTGTCGGCGTAGGCTTGCACTTTTCCTGCTGGTATTTTGGATGCCGTTTTTTTCATGCGGCCTCCTCTTCGCGGGCGATTGTGCTGCCGTTCCATCCGAGTTGTTTCATAAGCGGGGCGAGGGCCTGCTGATGCTTCCGAGCCCAGGCTTTTTCGCGCTTGGAATGGTGGTTGCCTTCGATGGTGCCGAGCATGTCGCCATACTCGCTTTCGAGAAGGGAGATCAGGGTGAGGCGGCACATTTCGCCGAATGTCCAGCTTTCCCAGGCGGCGACGATGTTCAGGGCATCGTAGAGCGCGGGCGAGAGCTGCAATTCATCGCGGAGGATTCCCTTGTGAAAGAGTTCCATGAAGAATTGCGCCTTGTTGGCTTTGGCCGCTCGATCACGGGCGGGCATGCGAGGCTCCCGGATCGCTTCGAGCGTTTCGGCAGCCCAGCCCAGGAGGGCGGATTTTGCCCAGGCTTCCGGGCTCTGTTTGTCGAACCGGGCACACCGGGCGATGTCCCGCAGTTCCTGTTTATCGAATGCCAGGGCGAGGCTTCCGCTTGGGAGCGGCGGCCGCGAGGATGCTTTCGAGGGCCTTGAGGGCGAGGCCGCGCGGGCTTGATCGGCTTTGCTCCCACTGTTGGAGCGTTCTTTTGCTGATTCCCCATTCTTCCGCCGCTTGGCTTTGGGAGAGGTTGAGACGGTTTCGCGCCCCTTTGATGCGCTCCGCGAGGCGGGTTGAAGGTTGCTCAGGCATGGTTTTGATGATATGCGTTTTGTTGTCATAGACATTCTGCTTTTACTGGTTGATGTTTGTGATAGCCGGGCGGGTGTTAGACGCACCTTCCCGGCACTTATCGAGGGCATCTATACGTTGAATGAGTATAGACGGCAAGAAAATCTTTCCGGTATTTATACGGGGTGATTTCGAGAGAGGCCGGCGAGCGATTGCATGATACAGGAACCCCGCAGAGCAAGCGTTTATGCGGGATCAGCGGCGGGCGGCTGCATCAAGGCGGCAGGCGTCCACGAGGCAGAGAATCCAAAGAACGATGGCGGGAAGCACCAGGGGAGTGGTGAAAACGATGGCGGTCGCCCAAGCGACACCCCGGCCAGTAAATCCGTTCTCAATGTGCCAGAAGCCAGGAGCGACGATATTTATGGCGGGGTTCATCAGGTCTTCATGCCTTCGTCTGCGATTGCCAAGACGATCAGAATTCCAAGCGGCGGGCAGATGATGCAGGCCGAGATAATGCCAATCCAAGCCAAGTTGAACAGAAACTTGTCCATACGGGAACTATCGCACGCATTGCCGCTTCATTCAATCAGATCGTGCCGGGCCGGGCCGAATGGCAAGCGTTGATGCGGATTCAGCGCCGGGGGTTCTTCCGTCGTTGTCCCAGTTGCAGCCAAGCCAAACCAAGAAAATGAAAAGCCCGAATGTGGGAAAGATCATCGTAATGGCTGCCAGAATGAAAAACGCGATCACGTCAAGAGTATGGCCCGGATCTCACGAGAATCAATTCATTGCTACGCGGGAAAGGCGCACGGCTGAGCGGTAGCAGAGCAACCAAAGAATCAATGCAGGAACCACAAGGGGAGCTGTTCCGAAAATGGCAACACACCAAAGGATGCCCGCGCCAAGGCGTCCTTTGTAGAGGTGGTAAGATCCAGGAGCAACCAGACTGATTGCCGGGCCAACTTTGCAGATGTCGGTGGAAGGCATGCCGGAATGGTGCCACACACGATGTTTGGAAGTCAATGCATGGAGGCCGCTCGCCTGTTTCGGGCCACCTACTTTTTCTCAGCAGGGAAAGCATCCTCTGCCGGAAATAGCGGGCCGATGGGTGCGGTTTCGTCGTTTGCGATTGCCCGGAGAAAATTGAACTGGCTTTCCCGTATCTCCGGAGTTGGAACTCCCATAAAACGCTTTGACAGTATGATTCCGGCTGCCAGGGTTGCTTTTGTAAAATCCCTTGCCGCAAGGCTATTGTCTTTGCCCTTCCTCATTGCTTCGTTATCCAGCATGCCAAGGTGGATCAGGTGCAAACGCCTGATGTAATTTGCCATGAGTTCGTGACTGTCGGAATGCTTCAACACCAGCCTTGGCATGTGTGTCCATATCGGCACCAATCGCTTGTAGGCAGGAAGCAGCAAGGACTTGAACGCATCAACAAGCAACATCTTCTGTGGAACTCCGAGCGCCTCGTTTTCTGCACCAAGATCAACGCACGTTCCTTGTAGGTAACGCTGAACGACAGGCGATTTGATTGTCGCATCGTCGTATTTTTTTGCCCGCATCGCTGCTTCTAAAATCGGGATTCTTCCCGTAGCGAACCACTCTTCATTCACGATCAAATGCCTACAAATCCGCAGGCCGATTTCCCAGCGGATTGCATTCCGGCCGGTTTCAAAAGCCGCCAACGCAGACTGTGAAATTCCCAGCATGTCCGCAAAGCCTGTCTGTGAAAGTTTTTCGGCCTCCCTCGCCGACTTCAAGCGCCTGCCCATTGCCTTTTCTGGCGAGGATGGTTTCTGGAGTGGCATTTACGACCATGCTTGCACGCAAAACTTTTTTTGAAAACCATATTGACATCATACTAGCTGCTAGTATTTGATACTAGAACTGCTGTTTATGGTTATCTCAGATCCAAGTATCAGACTCGTCCTCCGGTCGTTAAATGCGCGAATGGTGGCTCTTGGTATCACGAGAAGGGAGCTTTGCCGCCGAACCGGCTTATCTAGATCAGTCGTAAACAATGTATGTAGCGGCTTTGCGAATCCGGGAAATGGGGCAAAGCGACTGATCGAGGTTGCCATCGGTGCCCCGATTTGGAGCACGCCAGACGATTTCAACGCGCTGACGCAGATCGTGAACCGACATGCCCAGCAATTTCCGCAGATCACTCAAACCGAAAAATCCAAAAAATGAAAAAGCCGAAGAACCAGAAACCCGAAGATGCACCCGCCTCCGGCGAGGTGGAAGCACCGATCCCAAGCGAAACAGCCGTCGAGGTGGAAACACTCACCGAGGAGCAAGCAATGCGACGCTCGGCGGGGTGGACCGAGGACGATAACACTTCCACGGAAACCGCAGAGGAGCCGGAGCCCGAAGTTGATCCCAAGGACCAGCTCGCGGAGCTGGAAACGATCTTTGCGAAGCTTCCTGAGAAGCTGATCCGCCTCCGCGACCTGGAGGAACTGAAAGCGAAATACCAGCAGGAGATTGAGGATTTCAAAATTGATCCGCTTGCCGCCGATGCAGAGCGGCGGTTGAGCATCCGGCGATCACGGGAAAACCTGATTGAGATGATCGACATCGACATCTGGAAAATCATTGATTCGCCAGATCCCGAGAAAGCCAGGGCGCGGATTTTGGTGAACGATCTGGCGCAATGCGTCCGGAAGGCCATCAACCGTGACATCTCCTTGCTGTGCGATGAAGTCAGGGCCTTTGCCAAAGCGAATCCGGCCGTTGCATACCTTTTCGACGATAGCGAGTTTGGAGATGATCAGATCCGGAATCTTCCGATCTTCTTCCGGGCAATGCGAACGTCTGCGCTTTCGGACAATTTCAACGCCTATTGGACGCAGTGGGGCGCTGAAAGGCTGGAGGAGGAGGTTCCGAAATTCATGGAACTTATCCGCCGCACCGTTAATGGGGAGCGGATCTTGGTTCTTCCCAAAGCTGCCTGATTTCGATGCCTGGTCAGCAAAACATTGTTAGTGACGCGGTGCGGTTGCTTTTTCATGAGCCCGGTCCGGCGTCCTGCATAGCCCCTCGCGCGTTTGCCCACCGCGCGGGGGGCACATTTTTTGATCTGTGAACGCCTCCGCGCACATATCGCAAGACCGCATCGAGCGGTCTATCCAATCGCGATTCGCTCCGCTGGCGAGCCTCACGCCCGCCCGCCTGGTTTCCCAGCTTGACGCCTTCAACTCGGGGTATCTCGCGGAAGCCGCTCGGACGTGGGATGCGATGCTCCGGCGCGATGACCGGCTCCCCGCCTTGGCTCAGAAACGCTACTCGGCTGTAGCCCGTTGCGGGTTCGATGTCGTGACGGTCGATTGCGCGGGGGACGATGCCAAAGAGGCCGAGGCGAAAGAGCACGCGAAGAAGATCGAATATTTTTTGAACCACCTCACGGCAACGAATGCCCTGGATGAAAACCAGCGGGGCGGGTTCTCTCTCTTGGTGCGCCAGATGGCCTCCGCCATCGGAATGCGCTATGCGGTGCATGAAATTGCCTGGCAGGAAGAGGAGGGCGGGTTGTCGGCGACGTTGCGGCATGTGCCGTTGTGGTTTTTTGAAAATCGCACGGGGCGGATGCGGTTTCTGATCGAGGATAACGGGATTGCCGGAATCGACATGCCGGAAGACGAATGGCTTGTCACGGTGGGCGCTGGCCTGATGGAAGCCTCCTCTGTGGCGTGGATGTATAAGCGACTGCCTCTGCGGGACTGGCTGGAATTCTCCGAAAAATATGGTTTCCCAGGCGTGCTAGGAAAAACGGCCGCCGCCAAAGGCACTGCCGAATGGGAGGCAATGGCGGATGCCGTAAGGGCATTTGGGAACGATTGGGGCGCGGTATGCAATACCGGGGAAAGCCTGGAATTGATCGAGACGAAAGGCGGGGATGCGGGGTTGCCTTTTGAGTTGCTCATTGAGCGCATGGACAAGGCACTGGCCATCATGTGGCGCGGCGGGGATCTCGGAACCGCGAGCGGCACCGGGGCGGCGGCGACCGGGGCGAGCCTACAAGGGAATGAAACGCAGGTCCTGGAGCAGGCCGATGCAGCATGGTTGAGCGAGGCCATTCAGACGGGCCTGATCCGCCAGGTGATCGAATACCATTTCGGAATCGGCACGCGGCCTCTGGCCTATGTGCAGATCCGCACACGGGACCGCAAGAACACGAGGCAGGATCTAGAGATGTTCAAAACCCTTTCGGCCCTCGAAGTTCCAATATCAGCCCGTTCAGTCCTGGAGCGTTTCGGATTCAAAGCCCCTCGCCCAGGCGCGCAACTCCTGAATCGGCCATGAAGATTTCCCCGCCTGCCGTTGGACCAACAAACCCAAGATTTTCTTCTCGGGGGATGCCGGATAAGCACCAGCGGCGGGCGGCTTTTTCTTCGCGGGCGGCAGCGCCATCAAATTCTGCCGCAACCCATTTTTGCGATAATCGCCAAAATTTCGGCCTGAGAGCACGAATCAAGGCATGGCAGCGCTTGGAGATTTGACGCCGTTGCAAGGCCCTTGCACGGCGCGGCGTGCGGCCAATGCGTGTTCACTCATCATTCCGAATTCTTCAATATCCGACATTTCGAAATGAAAATGGGAAAACTCACAGTGCAATCCCTCCCCGTAAAACCCGCTTTGATTGACCTGCGCCGGGCGGCGGATATTGAAGATGAGGGATTGACCTTCATCGTTGTTGGAGCATTCCCAACGGTCACTGTAGAGGATTTGCCGGTGTCCCGTCGCACAGGCGGGCAGGATGAGCGCACCACCACCACCGCACAGGGCGGCGGGCACCGGCAACATTCACAGAAAGGAAGGTAAGGCGATGGCTTCAGGTGCGCATAGTAAATGGAAAGCCAGGGAAACCCGCCGTGCGGAGTGCATGCACAAGATTTTAACGCGCGTTGCAAAGATGGGTTTGACTTATGATCGCATGTTCCTCCAAGCGCGGAAACTTGCGGGCTCGGGAAGGTTCTTCCAAAGCTACAAGCGGTGGGAATTCCTTTTCATCAAATGGAAAAAAGATCCTTGCCCAGAAGTGCTGATGAGGAAATGGAGGCCCGGCATACGGGAATCATCCGCTGAATTTGTTCCTGTGGTCGTGGCGTTCGCGATTGCCGCCCGAGTCACATTAAACGAGGCGCATCGTCAACTCGGCTTGCCTCTCTCATACAATACGGTTTTCCGGCACTGCAAAATCCGGCGCGAAATCGCGAGGCTCGCAGCCATCCGCCGCGCGCAAGATCGGCTCGCCCTGGAAGAAAAAGCGATCCTCAAGAAAATTAAGGGAGGAAAGCGGCCGTGAGAAAATACACGCTTGATCCTTCGAAACGATTCACCCCGAGGGTGAACGGCTCCCGCGCGGAATCCGCGCCTGCGTTCAGCGTCGGACAAATCGCCGAGACGGTGGGAATGAGCCGCAAGGATGTTTGGTCCGCTTTGAAGAGGATTCAGCCCATAGCGCCCGTTGTGCGCTCCGGAAATATTGCTCCCGGCTACACCTTCGAATCGCTGCCGGAGCCGATGAAAGCCAAGATCGAGCAACAGCAGCTCGCCTTGAATTATCGGAGTGCGGCGGCGGTTCTTGCTGCCCCCAAGAAGCAATGGCAGCCGGTCAAGCCATTGAGCGAGCAAACACCCGCAGCGATGGAATACGCGCATTGCCTGCAACGGGCGTGTGCCTTTTTCCTCGCGCATCGAAACGACCTGGCTTATCGGGCGGGTGAACTTTTGGACCGTGCCGCACGAGACTGGCAGGACGCTTTCAAGAAGGCTGCAACGCGTCGGCATGTCCGCCGGGCGATTGATCGGGTGCTTGAACGCGACGGCGGGCGCGAGGAATTTTCACGGGTGGAAATCTATCTCCCAGAGGCGAAAGATTCCGAGCGCCGGGCCGAAAAGACGGCGGTGGAGTTCCCTGCATTGACGGAAGCGATCGGAGTTCTGCCTGATGTTTCCGTCCTTTCCTCGACGGAAAAGACAACGGTCTGGAAGGCTGCAATGGACGATCTGGGATGCCTCATGGATGGGGGGATCGGGGAGAAAAATGCGAAGCGGCAGATTTTGAATTTCCTCATCCTGCGGGTGTCACGCCTTGCCGAAACTCCCGAAGCTTTCCGGAGACAGCTTGACCGCAAATGGAGGGTTTACTTGGAAGACGGAATTTCCGCCCTGGCAGACAAGCGGCGGCAGAGGTCCGGCCCCCGGAGATTTCAGCGATACAGCGGCCCGGAAAGTCTGTCGCCTGATGAATTTTTGCTTCTTGAACGCGCCAACAGTGTCGGGGGAGGGATCAGCCAGGCGTTTCGGGAATTGTATGTCGGAACGGAAATCGCTCGCGGCCATCGGCTCCAATTCAGTGCGGAGTTTAGGGCTGCGTATTCCTTCAATCCCCGCGCGACCAAAAGCCGCGTGCCCCACCGCCTTCGTGACAAGCTTCGCCCGCTCTTGAAGGCCATTGAGCCGCACAACCACGGGCCGCGCTGTGCTCGGCTTGCCTCACCCAGCATTCACCGCGATTGGAGCGGGGTTGCTGCGGGATCGTATTTCCAGAGCGACGACGAAACTGGAAATTGCCTCATTTGGTTTCCTTGCGAAGAGGGGGAATTTGAATTTGATGGTTTTCGCTTCAATGTGATCCGGCCCCAGATCCTCCCGATGGTGGACGTAAGGTCTGACATGGTCTTGAGCGTCCTTCTGATTCTCCGGCGTCAATACAACTCGCATGATATTCGCTCTCTCATTCTTCAAACATGCCTTGATGAACGAATCGGGCTTCCGTTCGATGGGTTCTATTTTGAGGGCAATATCTGGCAGGCCAAAAATCTTCACGCCTTGGTCAACTGGACGAAAATTGACGAAGCGTTCTCCCGCAGTGGAATCAGCCTCAAGTTGCGCCATGCCACGACGCCGAAAGCAAAAATCATCGAAAGGATTTTCAGCCAGGAACAGAACGTGATGCAAGCCCTGCCCGGTTATGTCGGCAGGAACGAAATGACAGCCGGATATGAGCGCGTCAAAGCTTCCCTTGCCTTGATGAAACGTGTCGGGCAACCGCGCAAAGAGGAGGTTGCGCCGTGGGATCATTTCCTTTCAGCCGATCAGTATCTTGACGAGCTTCAACGGTGCTACGAGCGATTCAATGCCGAGCCACAAAATGGAAAGCGTCTCAATGGCATGAGCCCAGCCGAGGCATGGGAGAAACTTTCCGGAGGTCGTCCGCATCATGTCGTTCCTGATTCCCTGCGGTATCTTCTGGCGACTGAGGAGCGCGAGCAGAGAGTCACGCGCGAGGGTGTGCGTATCCCCGCAAAACCAGCCGCGCGGTATTTTCTCAGCGAACGCTTGGGCGAGTTGATCGGAGACAAAGTCATTGTCCGGTGGAATGCCGAAATCCCCGGTCATGTTGTTGTAGTGCATCCCGAAAGTGATCCGCACGGGCAGAGTCCGTTTGTTGTGCGGGAAGCCGCTCCGATTCCCGCGCTGGATGCCAGCCGCGAGGATTTTTCAACTGCACGCCAGGCGCGGAAAGAATTCACCCAGTCGGCCCGGACCTTGTTCCGGATGCTCAAGCATGGATATGGGCGGACCGTTCGCGATGACCTGCTTGGCAACTTTTCCCTCCGGCTGGCTGGGGAGGCGCATGAAGAGGCCGTGCGAGGCCAGCAGAAGGAAGGCGAGCTTCAGAAGAGAGCCGAAACGAAGGTTCGCCAGATCGCGGCCCGCACCGGGTTTGATACTTCAAAAATCAAAAACGTCCGGCGAGCGGTCGAGGAGCTTGCCGGTATTGAAGAACTTGAGGCCAGGCTGATGGCCGAGGAGCACGAAAATGAATAACGAGAACAATTCAGACGATGAATACCCGGACGCGATCCATCGGGAACTCGCGCACCCAAGGAGCCGACAAACGGAACACGAAAAGCGAATGCGGGTCATTGATCCATGCCTTGTGGCCGCAAAACTGGAGGCCGCCCGAAATTTCATCCTCCCGGAAATCGAAAATGAAATGATTCTGGATGGACGTTTCCCAGATGCCATGTGGATGTTGCAATGGCTGAGCATGCCGGAAAACTACGCGGGCGGGCTCTCGAAATTCACTTCTGATTTTATTGACGAATGCTCGGAAAAGATCGGGCCTCGCGCCCTTGTCGCAAAGGGGAAGCGTGATCTGACATTGAAAGAGAGGGAGGATCTCTTGGATGAGTTTCCAAATGTTGATACTCTGTTTCCCGACCCCAACATCCGGGAGTGGCTTGGCTCCGTGATGGATGATCTGGAATTCGGCGAAATCATCAGCGACGAAACGGGAGAAAAATTGCGCAAATCCAGACTTGAAAGACTGAGCAATCTCGATTTCAAAGCCTTGCAGGCCCCCTGCATCGATGCTGCACGGGATGATTTGGCAAACTATTTTCACCAAGTCTGCACCGACCTCGAAACCCACTTCACCAAAGCGCAAAGGAAGTTCGGGAGAAATCTGGAGAGAGGGGGGCATTATTTCGTTTGGGCCTCCCGCTTGTGGTATTGGCCCGACATGTGGAATTGCTTTTTTGAGTGGATGGAAAAGCGGGCCGCCAAAGTCAGCGCGTCCATTGCGGAAACCTCCGTGACAAGGGAGGTATTCCGCTGGCTGGATCTGGCGAGGAAATCAAAGCGCGGAGTGATGATTGTCGGCAACAGCCGGTTTGGAAAGACCGAGGCAATCCGTTGCTGGGCCTCCATGTATCCGGGGCGGGCACGGATCATTGAAACCCCTTCATCAAGCGCAGAGGGGGATCTACTACGCGAAATCGCCCGTGCCCTTGGAATTCCCTACTCGCCAAACTCGACAAAGTTCCATGAGCTGCGGGCAGCGATAGATACTGTCGTTCGGCAATCCCAGGTCATGCTGATCTTTGACGAATTTCAATTCATGATGCCCACGAATGCGGGCCGTCGCAGTGATCCTCCACGCCTCAACTACGTGCGCCGGGCGATCATGGACATGCCCAGTGCAACCGCATTCATCTGCACCCCGCAAAGCTGGAAGCGGGTTGAGAAAAATTACCTGAAAGCCACGGGATACACGATCGAGCAATTCGAAGGACGTCTTCTCCGAAGCGCCGTTGTGTTGCCGGAGGAGCTGCCGCGTGACGAGATGATTGCCGTTGCCCGCATTCACTTCCCCGACCTTTCAGAGACTCACCTTGAATGGATCGTCCGGCATGTTCGGGCCTTCCAGGGAAGCGTCCTGAGCTGCATTGAGAATATCGCCAGGCTGAGCCGGATTTATGCGGAGGAGGATGGCCGGGCCACGCTCAAGCTGACCGACATCAAGCAGGCCATTTCTGATTGCCTCCCCGAGCGGGCGCCAGCAGCTCAAATGCCGGAAGAATCCGCGCCTTTGGAATCTGGCGATGCGCTCGCCCAGATTGTCGATGGCGCTGCCCCCGTTGCACCAATTTCCAGACGAAACGCAGGAAACCGGAACGGTTCCTTATTGAGACTGAAAAAGCCATCGAGCGCCCCAAAAAACCGGATCGAAGATCCCGCCTTGGTGATGGCTGACTGAATTTTTACGAAGAGCCCTGATTCTTCAAAAAACCGGACTCGTTCCGGAGGTTTTTTCGTTTTCACGAAAAAGTGACATCAAGTCCGCGAAATCCGGACATTTTTCCGGGAAACATACATTTCCCGCAAAGTTGTCCGAAATCCCGAAATAGCGTGGAACAGGCCGAAATAGCCCGAAATCCCCTTATTTTAACGACTTATGAATGCCGATAAGCCGAATCTTACGGGGGATACTTGTCCGGTTTACCGCAAAGATGTCCGAAACATGAGAAAAACGAATCGTTGATTATTAGGCACTTGCGAAAAGTGGACAAGTTTGCGGGAACTCGTGAGGGGTGCGGGGTGCGGTGTTGTTTTCGGCACTTCTGCCGGTTCGTGATGATTTAACGGTCCCTGCATACCTTCTGTTTTACCCGTGCAGAGATGTTGCAGGCGGGTTGAACTGGCACTCCATGGGCGAGTTAAGCTGGCCTCTCAGTCTCAATAAGGCGGTCTTCATACTGTCCGGCGGCGGGCAAGAAGATCATCTAGGGCACTCGCAGGAACTCGGAGGAGTTGACGAAAGCTCTTGTGTTTCCGGGGTGCTTTGCCGCAATTGACCCGTTTTGAAGTGCGGAGGTCCACTGCCGTGAGATCGCCAGACTCAACAAGATTCGTTACATGCTGGCAGTCTACTCCAATGGCCTCTGCTACCTGTCTGATCGTCAGCATTTGCCGACCGGGAAACAGGTCATGCGATGTCAGCGGTTTATTCATTCCCGCCGGGTCTTCGCCTGAACGTAATGCAGAAAGCCTCATCAGATTTGTTGAGCAAGCGCCATGATTTTTGAATCGAGGTTTTTGATCTGGCGGGCGTTGTCATTTTCTTTGTTGGCTTTGTTCTTTACGGCAGATGCGAGAGTTTCGATTGCGGACTGGAGTCCGGTGATCGCTTCCGCTGAATTATCGCCGCTGCTCTCAATTGCCTCGGCAGCGGCATTGACTCCGCTCGCACTGCTATCTTGTTGGCCCCCCTTCGCGGAGGATGTTGGATCGGCACCGAGAATCGACATTCCATTGATCGATCCAACCGGGCGGGATTGATTCTTCTTGTATTGGTCAAGCTTGCTTTGGCCGAGGGGAACATCTTCAAACGAGGCGTCGCTTTCGAGGATGCCTCGGCGGCGGCGGGTTCCATTTAGGATGTCGCCAGGGTCGGTTGGTGCGGTAGGCTTACCGGGAGATTCCACCGATTTTGCATTGGCAACGCGGCGTGCTTCGTCTTCGGAATATCCTTTGGATTGGAGGGCGATGTAATCTTTGATCCTTTGCAGCTTTGTCTCTTCTTCCTTGTTTCCACGTGCTTTCGCCTCGGCAAGCTCGATCTCGACCTTGCGCTCTTCGCGCTTGGCATCAAGGATTTCTTCCAAGGAGTTGCGGCGCGAGGTTGCAAGTTGATTAAGACTGTCTTCGTCGGTCACGCCGCGTTCGCGGAGGGACTGTTGCTCACGAGCTATGTCGGCTTCGTTTTTTATCCGCGCGGCTGACTCGCTGTCGCCGCGTGCTTTGGCTTCAGCAATTGCCAAAGTGGCCTTGAGGTCATCTTCGGCGGCAGCTGCTTTCTCTAAGCGGTCCGCCTCTTGTTCGGCGACCTTATCGGATCGCTGCCTCGATTGAGCGTCGGCCATTCGCGTGGCGAGGCCTTCATCGCGATATTTTCTGAGCGAGCGTCTCGGGGAGTTGATCGGAGAAAAAGTCATAGTTCGGTGGAACGCGGAGATCCCTGGCCACGTCGTTGTGGTGCATCCTGGAAGTGATCCGCTTGGACAGAATCCGTTTGTCGTTCGGGAAGTTCCTCAAATTCCCGCGATGGATGCCACCAGCGACGATTTCTCAACCGTGCGCCAGGCTGGAAGGGAATTCACGCAGCCGGGTCGGGCCTTGTTCCGGATGCTCAAGCATGGATATGGGCGCACCGTCCGAAATGAGCTTCTTGGAAACGATGCGCTCCGCATGGCCGGGCAAGCTCATGAGGAAGTTGTCAACGCGGAGATAGCGGCGAAGCCGACACGCGAGGCCCTCGCCGCCAAGGCGAGGAAGACCGCAGTTCGTGCGGGTATCGCTCCGGAAAAGATCAAACGTCCGGACCGCGCGGGCGGGCTCGAAATGTTGCCGGATCTGGAAGCGAAGATCCGCCAACGTGAGGCGCAAAAAATATGAAAACTATCGAAACAATCAACCCTCTCCTGATCGCAGAAAAGTTCGATGCCGTGCGAAATTTCCTCTTGCCGGAAGTTCAAGAAGACATCGAAAGAGAGCCGCGACTGGTTCAAGCTTTATGGTTTCTCCAATGGCTATCCGTCCCGGAAAACTATGCGGGCGGAATTGCCCGTTTTGCGCACGATCTCATTGAAGAATATTCCAATAAAATAGGTCCGGCAGGTTTGGACGCCGCCGCGAAGCTGAGTTTGCCTGAGGTCGAGAGTATTGTCGAAGAGACCGGCGGGGAGGATGTTTTCGCACCGCGCTCTTTTGCGAGGAAAATGAACATGATGCTATGTTCCCTGATCAGCGAAGATCCCAGCGAGCGTGATGAAATCGCCGATCTGAGAAAATCTGAGCTTTCAAAGATCACTGCCGAGGTCATGCACTCTCGATGCATAGACGCTGCAAAGGAGCATCTGGCGGTATTTCTGTTCGATGTTTGCACGAGCCCGGAAGTCACTTTCTTTTTTCCAGATACTCGGGGCAACCCCTACAGCCGCAAAAGTTCTCGCCTATGGTATTTCCCCCGCCTCTGGGAATGCATCTTCGACTTCATGGCCCGACACTCTGCCGATGTCGGCGGCGGCTTTGCCGAAACCAGCATCACGAGGGAAATTTTTCACTGGCTACATATCGCTCAGGACACAAAGAAAGGTGTCATGTTTTTAGGTGCGAGCCGCTTCGGGAAATCCCATGCAATCCGCGCCTTTGCCAAAATGCATCCGTGGAGTGTTCGCCTTGTTGAGTGCCCTGCCAGCGGATCGGAGAGCGATCTTTTGCGCGAGATATGCCGAGCCCTTGGGATTCGCTTCACAAGCACAACACCGCCTCTCCATGAGCAACGGGCAGCGATTGACAAAGTCATTCGCGCCGCCCGGTTTCTCCTCTGCTTTGATGAAGCTCAGACGCTCTATCCGCAGAACGGAAACCGTCGCACGGCCCCCGCCCGGTTGAACTACGTCCGCAGGCAACTCATGGACACTGGCATCCCGACCGCGTTTATCGCGACAATTCAATCCTGGCGGCAGGTAGAGAACAACTATTTGAAATTCTCAGGGTATGCCCAAGAGCAATTCGAGGGCCGTCTGGTCCGCGCTCCGATCCATTTGAAATCGGAGCTGACAGAAACCGAAATGCTAGAAGTCGCCCGGATTCATCTTCCCGAGTTGGACGATGACTACCTGCAATACCTGGTCGCGCCAATCCGCGCATGCAAAGGCGATCATCTGAGCTACATCGAGAACATCGCCCTTGTCGCGCGTCGCTATGCCGCCCAGCGCAAGCTTTCCGTCCCTCAAATCGAAGACCTCAAGAACGCAATCTCGGATGTCCTAGGATGCTTCCAATCTCCGACCGATGCAACCGACGACGAATCAATCCAAGCTAAAGCCCCCGCGCGTCGCAGCTCAACCCCCAAGGCCAAGGCGAGCAAACCATCCGGCAGGCGGACGCAAGGCGACCGGACGGGCTCCTTGTTGAGACTGGAACCGGCTAAAACCGGCGAGAAGAACAGGATCGAAGATCTTGCCTTGGTGCTGGCTGACTGAATTTTCACGAAGGACTCTGATTCTTCAGAAAACCGGACTCGCTCCGGAGGCTTTGTCGTTTTCACGAAAATGTGACATCGCTCCCCTCAATTCCGGACATTTTTGCGGTTGACATGCAGAATCTCGGCCGTGCTAGGATTCCCAAAGATGGCGGACGGTCGTTCGGCCCCAACGAAAGGCGGGGCTGAGAGGAAAGTCCGGACACCACAAGGCAGCATGCCGTGTAGAACGCACGGGAGGGACGGGCGAAAGCCGGTCTCGACGGAAAGTGTCACAGAAAACAAACCGCCCGGAGAGCAATCGATGGGTCAGGGTGAAAAGGCGGGGTAAGAGCCCACCGCCCCGAGAGCAATCGAGGGGGCACGAAAAACCCCATGCGGTGCAAGACAGAACAGGAGGAATCGGGTGGCCTGCCCGCTCCGCGAACGCGAAAGCGCCGCGGAAACCTCCGGGTAATAGTCGCAGCTCGCAAGAGCCGGGCCGGTCGAGAGACCGGAACGAGACAAATGACCGTCCAAGCCCGGAACGAAAGCTCCGGGCCGGACAGAATCCGGCTTACAGCCATCAAAAAAGCGGGGGTGCTTCGGAAGCGAGGCACCCCCGTCCATTTTTGGGCGGCGGCGGATTTCTGAAACCACCGTTTGACAACCGGTCGTTCCCGCCCCACCCTCTCGTCGCCTTATGCCATTTTCACAGCTTGGACTGACCAAGCCACTCTTGCAGGGCGTCGAAGCGATGGGCTACGGCGACCCGACACCGATCCAACTCCGCGCGATCCCGCCCGCCCTCGAAGGGAAGGATCTCATTGCGTCCGCCCAGACCGGGACGGGAAAAACCGCAGCTTTCGCTCTTCCGACGCTCCAGCATCTTGCCGAACACGGAAAATGCCGGTGCCTTGTGCTCGAGCCAACCCGCGAGCTGGCCATGCAGGTCGAGACCGCGATGCGCGACTTTGCCCGCTTCACAAATCTCAAGGTCGCATCAATTTACGGCGGCGTGGGCTACGGGGCGCAGCGCACGGCTCTCCGCGAAGGGATGGATATCCTGGTGGCGACCCCGGGCCGTCTGGAAGATCATCTCCAACAAGGAACAATCCGGCTGAATGATATTTCGGTCCTTGTGCTCGACGAGGTCGATCGCATGCTCGACGTCGGATTCCTCCCGCCCATGCGGCGAATCATCGCCAAATGCCCGAAAGACCGGCAGACCTTGTTTTTTTCCGCCACCCTCCCGCCAGAGATCGTCGAGCTCGCCAGCTTTGCCCTGCGCGATCCCGTCCGCATCGAGATCGGCGCCTCACGAAATGTTGTCTCGACCGTCAAACACGGCGTTTACGTGGTGGATCCGGGCCGGAAGTTCGACCTTCTCGTTGCCTTGCTGACCAAATCGGATTTCCAAAGCGCGATTGTCTTTTCGCGGACCAAGCATGGCGCGGACAAGATCGCCAAGAGACTCCGCGCCCAGAACCATGCCGTCGCCGTTCTTCACGCCAACCGCTCGCAGAATCAGCGGATCGAGGCGCTCCACGGATTCAAGTCGGGAAAATACGAAGTGATGGTGGCGACGGACATCGCCGCCCGCGGGATTGATGTGGCCGGAGTCAGCCATGTCTTCAACTACGACATCCCTCAGCACCCCGAAGACTACGTCCACCGAATCGGACGAACCGGGCGGGCGCAACAAACCGGCGATGCATTTACGCTTGTCACGCCGGAAGAAATCAAAAAGCTTACTGCTATCGAGCGGTTCATTGGCCAAAAGATCGAACAGCTCCAGATCGAAGGCTTCCAACCACCAGCCCAAAACTCTTACAACAACCAACCTGCCCGAGCACAAAAAGTCGAACCCCGCCTCGACGGCAACCGCCGGTTCCGTCCGAAAAAGGGATTCCAACGCCGCTAACCTATGAAACTATTCCGCCACGAAATCCATTGGGTCAACAGCTCGTTCCTCATCGGAACATTCCTGACGACGGTCATCGCCGTTCCGGCTTACATCTGGCACTTCGGTATTGATGCCTTCCAGATTGGCCTGTTCCTCTTCTTCGCGATCTCGACCGCAATGAGCATCACGCTGGGCTACCACCGTCTGTTCTCTCACCTCACGTTTGATGCCGCTTGGCCAGTCAAGCTCTATACCCTGCTCTTCGGGGCGGCGGCCTTTGAGGGTTCTGCCCTCTGCTGGAGCGCTGATCATCGGCGACATCACAAGTTTGTTGATCACGACGAGGACCCCTACGATATTTCCAAGGGGCTCTTCCACGCCCACATCGGCTGGTTGCTTTTCCGCACCGGCCCCGAGACCCCTCTCACTTGGGTGCGCGACCTCCAGAAGGATCGCTTGGCATGGTGGCAGCACAAATACTATGTCCCGATCGCGATCGTCGTCGGCTTTTTCCTGCCGACCTTGATCGGGTGGATCTACGGCGGCCCGGTGGCCGCGCTTGGCGGATTCCTCATCGCGGGAACAGCGCGTATCGTTTTTGTTCACCACATGACGTTTTGTATTAACTCGCTGTGCCACTGGATCGGAGACCGTCCGTATTCCACAGACTGCACGGCGCGGAACAGCGTGCTCATGGCACTGTTCACGTTTGGTGAGGGCTACCATAATTTCCACCACGAGTTCCAACACGACTACCGCAATGGCGTGAAGCCATGGCAGTGGGACCCCACCAAGTGGACGATCTGGATGCTCTCGCGAGTCGGACTCGTCAAGGGCCTGCGCACCGTGCCCGAGGAGAAAATCCTCAAGGCTCAGATCGCCGAACAAGAACGCCTTCTTCAAAGAAAGCTCAAGGCCAGCCCGGCCCCGGATGCGATCCACGAACTGATCGAGAAAGCCCGCGGCCAAGTCCACGACGCCGTCGTTCGCTGGGAGACTCTCCTCGCCCAATACCGCGAAGCCAAAGCCTCGAAGGAAAAGATCGCCCGCAGCGAATGGAAGGCATTGCGCCGCAATGTCCGCGAGGCCTCCGACCAGCTTCGCATGGCCATCCGCGAATGGGTCGAAACCCATCGCTTGGTCCCGGGCGGCGACTTCGCGTCCTAGGTCAAACGACCAGAAAGTGGCCGGACGAAAGTCGCGGCCAACCCGGCGGCAAGGCTGGGTTTGTCAGGGTATTCTGCCAAACGGCCGTCTGGAAAGAGGAGTCCGAATCCTTCTCCATAAGCGCGTCCGTTGACCACACACGCTTGCGTTCCCGATGTCTCGATTTGTCGCGCGGCACGGGCTAAGGCATCCCGCCGAGTCCCATCCAGTTCGTATTTCCATCCCACAACACAAGAGTTCGGAAACCATCTTTTCATGAGTGGCAGAACCTTCGGAGCCGGAACGAGAGTCACTTGGATCTCTCCCTTGCGGCTATCCAACTTCGCGAGCCCGCCACGGTCGATCTCGCCAATGGTAAAGTCGCTCAGGGCTGCGGCGTGGAAGATGAGGTCTGGGGAAGGGTGAAGTTTTTGAAGGGCATCGGAAAGCGATGCATTCGTCGTGAAACCCCGCACATCGCCATCTGGAGCAGACGCTGTCGCGCCCTCCCCGCGGAAACAAATCGTCTCCGCGCCTGCGCCCAGCAACTCGCGAACGAGGACCGCACCGATCTCTCCCGTGGAAAAATTAGTGAGCCGTCTCACGTCGTCCAGCGGCTCGTAGGCCGGACCGCATGTCACGCACACAAGGAGCTTCATCTTCCCATCTCACCGGAAGACCGCCCGCGTGGCAAGCAAGTGCCACGGAGCGGATTCTTCACGGGGGAAATCAGCGTGCGGGCTGCACTCGAACACGTTTCAGCTGACCGTGGGCACTGACCAGCACCCGTCCGCTCTCAAAGAGATCGGTGAGGGCGGCCAGGGTCTCGCGGCTGTCGCGGGCACACGACCCGACGATCGAAACGAGTTCTCCGAGCGAATACTTCCGGCGGTTGATCTTGCGATAGTAGTTTTTCATTGTCTTAACATTTCTTGTTACGAGATGAGACAGCGCGAGGGATGCGAATGTTCAATCTCACTCGGCATGACCAGCCAGCACTCGCCGGACATTCAGCTTTCCCGATCCACAAAATTGATCCAACTTCCCCGCATGAATTTATCGACGCTCGCTGCGATCCTTGTCGCTGTGGCTCCCGCCGCAGCGCGCGAGCTCTCGGTGGTCGCCTACAATGTCGAGAATCTCCACGATGCGGATGGTGTGGCGATCTACGACGACTATCAGTCCTCGAAATACACCCCCGAACACCTCGCCGTCAAAGCGGGGAACATCGCGAAGGTGCTCGCGCGGATCGATGGCGGTCCCGACGTGATCGTCTTCAACGAAATCGAGCTCGATCAAACCCCGGAGTCTGCGCTCCCCGATCTCAACGCTTGGCTCGCATCGGTCAAGGACAAGACGGTCCAGGACCTCTTGGCGGGAGATGCCGTTGCGCAGGACGTGGCGGGCTTGCCTGCCGAGGCTTGGTTGCTCAAAGCCCTCTCCGATGCTGGCCTGAAGGGATATCATGTCGCAACAACCGATGAGAGGCCAGGCGTGTTCGCCGACGGCCGCGGGATTGCTATCCGCAACGTGATTTTTTCACGCTTCCCGATCACCAAAGTCCGCACGCACCCGACCCCGAATGCCCGGGCGATTCTGGAGGCGACGATGGACGTCGAGGGGCATCCTCTCACAGTCTTCGCCAACCACTGGAAATCCGGAGCCGGCGACGCCGAAAACGAAATCGTCCGGGTCCAAAACGCGAGGACCCTTCGCGGGCGGCTGGATGAACTTTTTGCCGCCGATCCCAATGCCGACATCATCGTCGCCGGTGATCTGAATTCGCACTACAATCAGGGTCGTCGCTACCGGGAAATGAAGGAAACCGGCATCAACGACGTGCTCGCTGCGAAGGGTAACGAACTCTCGCTTCGCGGAAAAAATGCAGACCTCTACAACCTCTGGTTTGAACTCCCATCGAACAATCGCGGCAGCGATATTTACAAAGAGGAGTGGGGCACACTCATGCACCTCATTGTCTCCCGAGGGCTCTATGATCAGAACGGCGTTCAATACGTGGACAATAGCTTTCGGGTCATGAAAATCCCGGGCCTCAACTCGGATGTCTATGGCCGCCCGATCCGCTGGTCGCGATCAAAAAACCCCGGCGGCTTCTCCGACCATTTTCCGATCTTCGCAAACTTCCGGACCGTGAACGATGCAGACAAATCCCGCTGGATGCCGTTGAACCGTCCGAGTGTCGTGGATTCAAGCCCGGGCGAGCCCGTCCGAGTGGAGACGTCGACGGTTGATCTCTTTGCATCGGCCACCCCAACAGCGAAGCTCACCCCGAATACCACCCTGCGGGACGGCACACGGAACGGTCGCGTCTTTCTCGTGGAGGCACCGGCTACCGTGGACGAACGAGGGTTTGTGCACGTTACCGTCCTCGGAGAAGAATACGACGTTTTCACCCACGATCAGAACCTTCGACCTGAGATCCGGGAGCGCGCGAAGACGAATGGAAAACTGAGTTTCTACGGCGAGCTAGGCACCTACCGCGACCAATGGCAGTTTGTCATCCACGGAAAAGAGTGGCTTGTGCCACCCGGCGGGTAAAAAAAATCAGAGGAGCCCGGCGCTGAAGAGACTCGTTCGGACAGTCGCAGTTTTTTCTAAGAGCGTCTTGTAGACTTCGTGGGCTTCCGGGTTCGAAGGAACGCGGGTCGAGTCATCCACCGCAACAAGACGATCACAGATTTCCACCAGCGACGAGTCGGACCCGTGGGTCTTATTCCAGATCCAACCGGCTTGAATCGCCGCGCCGAGTCCCGCACCTTCGCCACTCTTCAAGCAGACGACGGGAACACCGAAAACATCCGCACAAATCTGTCGCCACGTCCGGCTATTACTGCCTCCGCCGGTGAGACGGATTTCCGACGGGACAACGCCAAGGTCGCGGAAGCGCTGGACGCCGTATCCGAGGCCGAGCGTAATTCCCTCGACGGCGGCACGCGCAAGATGTGCCGGCGTGAAATTGCCCGTCGTGATGCCGTGCAGGACACCAGTGCCAGCAGGAAGATTCGGCGTGCGCTCGCCGGTCAGGTAGGGAAGAAGAAGCAACCCATCGGAACCCACAGGCACGGATTCCATTTGCCGATCAGCTTCCTCATAGCCCCAGCCGAACATTTTTCTGATGTGCTCGGTCACCAAAGTAAGATTCATCGTGCAGACGAGCGGCAGCCAGTTGTCGGTGCTGTCGCAGAACCCGGCGACCTCGCCAAGCGAATCGATAACAGGAGAATCGGAAAAGGCATACAGTGTGCCCGAGGTGCCAAGGCTAGCGGTGACGACGCCCGGTTGGATATTTCCCGTGCCGATCGCCCCCATCATGTTATCGCCTCCGCCTGCTGCAATCTCGACCTCGTGCCCCAACCCCCACTTGGCGGTGAGTTCTGGACGCAGGATCCCGGCGGCGACGGCCGATGAACCCAGCGGCGGAAGTTTTTCGCGCAGGTCCGGCGCAATAAAATCCACGACATCCGTCGCCCATGATCTCGAAGAGACATCCAAGAGCGCCGTGCCCGAGGCATCCCCAAATTCCATTCCCGCCCGCCCGCTGAGCCAGAAATTCAAGTAATCGTGGGGCAAGAGGACCGTCCTTGTCTTTTTCCAATTGTCCGGCTCGTTTTGACGGAGCCACAAAATCTTTGGGGCCGTAAAGCCTGCGAGCATGGCATTTCCCGTGCGGCGAATGATCTCTGAGGTGCCTCCAAAATGGCGGGTGATCTCTTCGCACTGGGCAACGGTCGAGGTATCGCACCAAAGCTTCGCCGGGCGGACGACGTTCCCCTCGGCGTCGAGAGGAACGAACCCGTGCTGCTGCCCGCTCACCCCGATCGACCGGATCTCATCCCGTCGCGGCCCCAGCTTTTCCACCACGGCAGAAATGGTCGCATCCGCCGCCGCCACCCAGTCTGATGGATTCTGCTCCATCGCGCCGGGCGGTAAATTCGGAACAAAGTCATAGGCCTGCTGAGCAGACGCAAGGATTTCGCCAGTTTCCCAGTCCAGCGCGAGGGTCTTGGTGCTCTGGGTGCCGCAGTCGATTCCGAGGAAAATCATAAAGATGAGGTAAGTATTGCGCGAGGCTGACGGGGATCAAGAAATTCGGCGGCGCTCGATGACGGAGAATTCCTGACGAAATTTGGCCACATGATCGGAGGGCAGCACGCCTCGCCACTGGCTCCCTGGGTAGACAATCGCATTTTTCCCGATCAGCGATCCGGGGCTCAAAACACTGTTGCACCCAATCTCGGCATGATCACCAACAATGGCGCCAAACTTTTTGAGCCCGGTTGAGACGACTCCGGCAGCCGTTGGGATCGTCACTTCTGTCTTGTTAAGTTTGACATTCGACAGGATCACGCCCGCGCCGAGATGCGCGCGGAATCCGAGGATCGAGTCGCCGACATAGTTAAAATGCGGGATCTGCGCATTATCAAAAACGAGGCAGTTCTTAAACTCCGAGGAATTTCCCGCAACGACGCCGTTTCCAAGAATGACGTTTTCGCGAATGTAACATCCGTTGCGAATTTCGCAATTTTCCCCGATCCACGCCGGACCTTTGATCATCGCGCCGTGCTCGATCACCGTTCCCGCTCCGACGAAGACCGCGTTGCTCACGAAGGGCTTGCCGATCAACTTTCCGAAAATCCCCGGCTTGAGGCGAAACTGCAAGTAGGCGGTGATCTTCGGTAACGCCTGCCACACATCCTCAACATGATCAAAGATCACCCGGTGCTCGGTATGGTCGAGATCAAAAAAATCTTCGGGAGCAAACACGGGTTTCTGGTGGGGATTTTGTTCTTTCACGACTTGGGTGACAACTTCTGACCGTCCTTCGTGTCTTTGACAAGCCAACCATGGGTGGCGATTTCGTCGCGAAGGGTGTCGCTGGCCGTCCAGTCCTTCGCTGCCCGGGCCTCTGCCCGTCGCTTCAAAATTTCCAGCACGACCTCCGGAACCGCTTCCGATTCTGGCTCCAGACGCAGCACGGACTGCACGGTGGCCAGCCACGTCAACAACCCGCGCGCTTCAGCCGCAGAGAGCGAAGCCGCGTCGAAGCGCTTGTTCGTTTCGCGCACGACATCAAAAACCGCCGCGAGTGCCGCCGAGATATTGAGATCGTCATCAAGAGCGGCGCCGAAGGCCTCCAACCCTTCGAGCGCCGGGGCCTCTCCAGCGGGGACGCTCGCGGCAGCTTCGGTCAATCGATTCGTCCACTCATCGAGCCTCAGCAATGCGCTCCGGGCGGCGGCTAGCCCGTCCATCGTGAAATTCAACGGCTCGCGGTATTTTACTGAGATCAAGGCGTATCGGACCTCGCGCCCACTCCACCCCTTCTCGACCAGATCACGCAATGTAAAGAAATTGCCGGCGCTCTTCGCCATCTTCGACCCCTCGACCTGCAGGTGCTTGCAATGCATCCAGAACCGCGAGAACGGAAGCCCGGTCACGCACTCGGTCTGTGCGATCTCGGCTTCGTGGTGGGGAAAAATATTATCCTCGCCGCCGCAATGAATATCGAGCTGCGGACCGAGAATTCCGGTCGCCATCGCGCTGCACTCGATGTGCCAACCCGGACGGCCGCGCCCCCACGGACTCTCCCACCAAACATCCCCATCAGCCTCGTCGAAGGCTTTCCAAAGAGCAAAGTCGCCGACATTTTCCTTTTCGTATTCATCGCTGCTCACCCGCGCTCCAGGCTTCAGTTCGTCGAGAACGATGTGCGCGAGCTGACCATACGGCGGGAACGACCTGATCCGAAAATAGACCGACCCATCGTCGGCCCGGTAGGCATGGCCCTTCTCAACAAGCGTCGCGATCATCGAGATCATGCGCTCGATATGGTGGGCGGCCGTCGCCTCGGGGAAGCTGTCCGCGCGTTTGATTCGGAGCGAGTCCAAGTCTTCAAAAAATGCGTTTGTGAATGGCTGGGTGAACTCCGCCAACGGAACCCCGGCTGCCCGGCATCCGCGGATCGTCTTGTCATCAACATCGGTCAGGTTCATCACCCGATGGACGGCAAAGCCACGAAACTCCAGGTGCCTCTGGAGCAAATCTTCGAAGATGTAGGCACGAAAATTCCCGATGTGTGCGAAGTTATACACCGTCGGACCGCAGGTGTAGAGGCGGACGCGACCGGGCTCGATCGGAACGAATTCTTCGATCTTCCGCGAAAGGGAATTGAAATAGTGGATCGCCATCGCTCATTCCGGACGCTCGACGCAGGCGGAGGCAATTGCCGCAATTCCCTCGCCCCGACCGAGAAATCCCATGCTTTCGTTCGTGGTGGCCTTAATGCCGACGCGGTTGGGAGCAAGGCCCAGCGCCGATCCGACATGATCTTTCATGGCGGCTAGATGAGGGGCAATCCGGGGCTCCTCCGCGATCACCGTGGCATCGACGTTATTGATTGTGACCGCGAGGTCCGCGAGCCGCGCGCAAACCCGCCGCAGGATCTCCAAGCTGCTGATCCCCCGAATGGATGCGTCGGTATTGGGAAACATGTGCCCGATATCCGGCTCGCCGGCCGCCCCGAGCAAGGCATCTGCAATCGCATGGCAGAGCACGTCAGCGTCCGAATGCCCTTCGAGGCCGAGACCGTGTTCGATGCGAACCCCACCCAGAATGAGCGGGCGATCGTTGACGAGGCGGTGGACGTCGTATCCGATTCCGGTGGCAATCATGTGAGCCCCAAATCAATCCGGCCACTCGCTGCCACGATGGCAAATTTTTCCGACTGCGAAGCATGGGGAGTCATCTCAACTTTTCCACCGGCGGCTTCGACGAGCAAGATCCCGGCCGCCACGTCCCAGAGGCTGATCGCGCTCTCGATGTAGGCATCGAGCCGTCCGCAGGCCACATACGCAATATCGAGCGAGGCACTGCCCATCATTCGGCATTTTTTGGCGCTCCGGACCATACGGTCGAACAGCGGAAGGCCGCGGTTGATCGAGTCGATCGATTTCGCGACCCCTACAGAGATCATCGCCTCGCCGAGACACGTGCGCTCGCTGACCTGGATCGGATGTCCGTTCAACAAAGCGGGGCCTCCCTCGGCGACCGACCAAAGCTCGTCGCGCATCGGATCATAGATCACCCCGACAATGATTTTTCCGGCCCTCCGAAGTGCAATGGAAATCGCAAAATGCGGGATCGAATAGAAAAAATTCACCGTTCCATCGATCGGGTCAATCACCCACTGGAACTCGCTTGCCGCATCGCCACGCACCCCCTCCTCGCCGTAGATCGCGTGATCCGGAAACCTGGCCAGAATCAACGACTCGATGAGCGTCTGGCTTCGCTTGTCGAGTTCGAGCTTGATGTCGTGCGCGTGGTTCTCGTCCACGACAAGCTTGCGCCCAAAATGACTGCGGAGCAGTCCTCCCGCAGCCTGCGCGGCCTCCACAGCTGTTTCCAAAAAGTTGTTCACCCGCCAAATCAGAGCGGGTTTTGCGCCGGAAACAAGATCAACTTCGGGAGGATTCGTTCTCGCTCCGTTCGAGCGGGTGGTGTTCTACTCACCAGTCCCGATGTCCGAACCAAAAGCGAATCCCTTTCAGCGAAACCTGACGCTCTTCATCGCGTTTCGGGTGCTGTTCAGTGCCCGGTTTTATTACCCGGTCCTCGGTGTTCTTTTTTTGGATCTTGGCCTCACGCTCGAGCAATATGCGATCCTCAACGCGGCGTGGGCGGCGACGATCATTGTTTTCGAGATCCCTTCAGGCGCCCTCGCGGACGTCATCGGACGACGCCGCATGGTTGTCGCGGCTGGCGCACTGATGGTGTTGGAAATTGCGATCTTTGCGTTTGCGCCGACCGGCCCGCTCCTCTTCTGGTTACTCCTCCTCAACCGAATCGTGAGCGGGGCCGCCGAGGCGTGCGCGAGCGGAGCGGATGAGGCGTTGGCCTACGATTCTCTGCCGGAAGAAAATCGTGACGTCGAGTGGCCTAAAGTCCTCGCTCGACTCGTTCGGTGGTCGTCGGCGTCATTCTTTATTGCGATGATTCTCGGCGCGGCCGCCTTCGACGCCAACATTGTCAATAGCCTCACCTCCACGCTCGGCCTGCCTTTTCGCTGGACGTCGGCAGAAACCGTCCGCTGGCCGGTTTATCTCACGCTGGCGACGGCCGTCCTTGCTGCCGGATGCGCGTGCCTGCTCAGGGAGCCAAGCGGGCACCGGTCGGGTAGCAGGCATCCGATCCGCGGCGTGCTGGCAAATGTCGCGCAGGCCTCTCGTTTCGTTTTCTCGACCCGAAAAATCCTTCTCCTCCTCCTCGCCGGAGTGCTCTTCGATAGCACAATCCGGCTCTTTCTCACCTTTGCCAGCAACTACTATCGCCTCATCGAACTTCCGGCATTTGTAAACGGGATGCTCGGCTCCGCATTTGCCGTGCTGGGTTTTTTAGCAGCGTCTCTTGCGCGGCGACTGGCAACCAACGTCCCCCCAGCGCAAGTCGCAGCTCTCCTCGCCGGACTCCTCCTCTCGGCTCTCATCGGTCTCTGTGCAGCGACACCGATCTGGGGAGCATGGGTCCTGATCCCCCTCGGCCTTGTCATGCCGATGACCCAGTTTTTCCTGTCAAATTATCTCAACGCATGGACATCGTCAGAGCTTCGCGCCACCGTTCTCAGTTTTCGCGGGATGGCTCTGAACGTCGGTTACGGCCTGGCCGGCATCGGCTTTGCTTCGGGCACGGCTTTTCTACGTTCCCGATCCCCCGGCTTGGAGAATGATGCACTTTTCGGGCAGACCCTTTTTTTCCTTCCCGGGGCATTCCTCTTCGGCGCCCTCGCGCTGGCAGGCTTCGCATGGCTCACGCGCCCGAGCATCACGCAGCCCTGAACCGGACAAAAACGATTGGTTTGCGTGAACCCGTCCGCTTGGCTACTCTCTCGCCCAAATCATTTTGCGCCCGTAGCTCAGTGGATAGAGCACCGGTCTTCTAAACCGGCGGTCACTGGTTCGAATCCAGTCGGGCGCGTTCCTCCTGCCTGCGGCTCTGGAATACGCAGAATCCGACAATTCAAAGTCACCCAGTCGCGGGATCTGCGATGGCAATCAATTCCGAGACGTCCTGCGTCGGCGTCTTTCCTTGGATCATTCGATGGAGCGGACGCTGCCGAACGAATCCCCAATCTGCGGGAGAGATCGGCGACAGGTCTGGCGCGTCCCAAAAAACCTTCTCTCCCCGCGCGAATGACAAAAGGCGATCAACAATACTGACGGCGGCTTCCGGATGGCTCGCAACCAGCGGCCCCAGATACCAAGCCCTCGCCCCTGGCCGGATCATTCCAAATCCACCCTCGATCGCTACGACATCGGATCGCTGCCCTACCCGCTTCAGCCAGGCTTCTCGATCGCATCCGAAAGCCTTTCGGTCCATTAACAGGTGCTCGTGCGTGAGGATTCCGGGCTCACCCCGCACACTCGCCTGAGGTTGCCCCTCCCATCGGCTCAACTCCGCGACTACCGAAAACCCGTTCTTTTCGTAAAGCGGTCGGCCTGCAGGCGTCGCATCCAAACCAATGCTCGCCGCCCCCGAGGATGCGGTAAGGGCTTTCTGGAGAAGGGCACCACCCACCCCCCTCCCTCGGCATTCTTCCAAGACAAGCAGCATGCCAATCCAGGCCAGATAATCCCCGTATTTGATTACCGACACCGTGCCAACCGCGCGGGCATCCTCCTCGGCCACAAAACACTGAGCTTCAGAAAAATCTAAAAGAGCCCGCCAATCCTGCGGGGTTTGATTCCATCCAGCCTGCTCGCGGACAGCATTCGCGAAGAGAAGGTCCTCTCCCTGCATCCGCCGCACTTTGACGCTCATTTCTGGCGCACCCTGCGTTTCACAGCCAAGGTAGACGCCACGGCTTGGCGGCAGGTCTTCACCGCGTGGGCGAGGGCTTTCTCGCCCTTCTCAGGCGATGCCAGCGTGGGTTGCCCGGTGTGCGTGAGGCGGGAAATCTCAGCGAAGGATGCGTAACGCAGGGCGTCGGCGGGGATCGACTCGGGCTGATCCTCGAAAAGCGAAGGGTCAATCAAGTCGGGCCGCAGGTGCCAGATCAGCGAGGTCTCAAACTCCTCGCCATGGACCAACCCTCCCCGATCGACAAACAACCCGCTGCCGTAATTGTCCGCGTAGGCATTCGCCGTGAAGCTGAATAATTGAGGAAGCGTCAGGTTGAGGTCCTGCACGACGGACCCTAGCAATTGATTTCCCCCATGGCCATTGAGGATCAGGAAGTCTTGGATCCCGGACTCGACCAAGCTCGCTGCGATATCCTCCAGAACAAGCCACAGGGTCTTGTTCCGCAGCCAGACTGATCCCGCCGAGCCGCGGTGCATGTGAGAGACGGAGAAGGGAAGTGCCGGCAGGCAAAAGGCGTCGAGTTCCTCGGCAAGCGCGCGGGCGACCGCCTCGCAGATCAATGTGTCGGTCTCTAGCGGCAGATGCTTGCTGTGCTGCTCGGTGGCTCCGACGGGAAGGATCGCGAGCGTGGGCTTCTTGGCGGCGACATCGGTGGTGCGGGATTCGGAGGTCATGGAGTTTTTGTTTGGCCCTGGCACTTTAAGCCCGCGGACCGTCTTTCGGTGCAGTGTAAATCATTTCCTCCAGCCCGGGCAATCTTGGATCCTGAGGCGTCTCGACCTCATGGCCTCGGAATTCCACGCGCCAATCGATGCGGATCGAGCCCAATCTCCACCCGTCTGGTGATTGAACATTGACGGCCCCGCACACGACCCGCTTTATTCATTGTTCGGCAAAAACGGAAACTCAAAACTACAAATATCAAAATGGTTAAAATCGGCATCAACGGCTTCGGACGCATCGGACGCATGGTCTTCCGCGCGGCGGTAACAAACTTCAGCAAAGACATCCAAGTGGTCGGCATCAACGACCTGCTCGAACCCGAGTATCTTGCCTACATGCTCAAATACGATTCCGTGCACGGACGCTTCGACGGCGACGTCTCGGTGGATGGCAACAATCTCATCGTGAACGGCAACAAGATCCGCCTTACCGCCGTCAAAGATCCGTCCACGCTCAAGTGGGACGAGGTCAGCGCGGACGTTGTTGTGGAATCCACCGGTCTCTTCCTGGAAAAGGCCAGTGCGGAAGCGCACCTCAAAGCCGGAGCGAAAAAGGTGATCCTCTCTGCCCCGTCGAAAGACGAAACGCCGATGTTTGTCTACGGCGTCAACGAGAAGACCTACGCCGGCCAATCGATCATCTCGAACGCCAGCTGCACCACAAACTGCCTCGCCCCGCTCGCAAAAGTCATCAATGACACGTTCGGCATCAAGCGGGGACTCATGACCACCGTCCATGCCGCGACAGCGACTCAGAAAACGGTAGACGGCCCGAGCAACAAGGATTGGCGCGGCGGACGCGGTATTCTCGAGAATATCATTCCCTCCTCGACCGGAGCCGCGAAGGCCGTCGGGAAAGTGATTCCTGAACTCAACAAAAAGCTCACCGGCATGGCATTTCGTGTGCCTACCTCGGACGTCTCAGTCGTCGATCTCACGGTCGAGCTCGAGAAACCCGCAAGCTACGAGGAAATTTGCGCGGCTGTCAAAGCGGCTTCAGAGGGACCACTCAAAGGAATCCTGGGCTACACCGACGAAAAAGTCGTGAGCACGGACTTCCGCGGTGAAACCCAGACGTCGGTCTTCGACGCCGAAGCCGGCATCGCCCTCGACTCCACCTTCGTGAAGCTCGTCTCCTGGTATGATAACGAGTGGGGCTACTCGAACAAGGTTCTCGAGATGGTTCGCGTCATCGCCAAGTAGCCAGAGGAAAATTCGGAATTGGGAATGTGAAATGCGAAGTGCCTCCCAAGCGAATGCCGTGCTTGATAAAAGCTACTCGTTCGCTTTGGCGGGGATCTCGCTGGCCCGAAAACTTCAGTCGCTCCGTGAATTTGTGCTCTCGCGCCAGTTCGTGCGAGCGGCCACGAGCGTCGGCGCTAATGTTGAAGAGGCACAGGCCGCACAAACCAGGCCCGAATTTCATACCCTCATGAGCCGGGCGGAAAAAGAGGCTCGTGAGTCTCACTACTGGCTCCGCCTTATTCGTGATTCCTACGAGGAGGCCACCATTGAAGCTTCCGAGCTCCTTGAATCTGCACAGGAACTCAAACGCATCCTAGCCGCCATCACCAAATCCACAAAAAAATAACCTCGGGCATTTCGCATTCCCCATTTCGCATTCCAAATTTTCTTATGAAAAAATCAATCAAAGACATCTCGCTGGCCGGCAAGCGCGTGCTGATGCGCGTGGACTTCAACGTTCCACAGGACAAGGCGACCGGGGCGATTACGAATACCCAGCGGATCGCCGCAGCCATCCCCACGATAGAATTCGCGCTGAAGCAAGGTGCCTCGGTGATTCTGATGAGCCATCTCGGACGCCCGGACGGCGAGCGCGTGGAGAAATTCTCGCTCAAGCCTGTTGCGGAAAAGCTCACCGAGTTACTCGGAAAACCCGTTCGTTTTCTCGCCGACTGCGTCGGCCCGGATGTCGAAGCGGCCTGCGCCGCGATCAAGCCCGGCGAGGTCATTCTGCTGGAGAATCTTAGGTTTCATCTGGAAGAGGAAGGGAAGCGCAAGAACGAGGATGGCACCTCGACAAAAGCCGATCCGGCCAAGGTTGCCGCGTTCCGGGCGAGCCTGACAAAGCTCGGCGATGTCTTCGTGAGCGATGCCTTCGGGACCGCCCACCGCGCGCATTCGTCTGTCGTCGGCGTCGCCTTGCCCGAGAAAGTCGCCGGGTTTCTCATGCAAAAAGAACTCGACGCATTTGCCGCCGTTCTCGACCACCCGAAGCGCCCGCTCCTCGCGATCTTGGGTGGTGCCAAAGTCGCCGATAAAATCCCGCTCATCCGCAACCTCCTCGATACGGCCGATGAGATCATCATCGGCGGCGGCATGGCCTACACGTTCAAAAAAACTCTCGAGGGAATGGAGATCGGAACGAGCCTCTACGACCCCGAGGGAGCAAAAATCGTTGCTGAGCTCATGGAGAAAGCAAAAGAGAAGGGCGTCAAGATTCACCTGCCCGTGGATTTTATCTGCACGGAAAAATTTGCGCCAGACGCCGACACCCAAGAAGCCGATGACAAGTCGGGAATTCCCGTGGGTTGGATGGGACTCGATATCGGTCCGAAGACCCGAGCGGCTTTTGCCGAAGTCATTGCCCGGGCGAAAACCATTATCTGGAATGGCCCGGCGGGAGTCTTTGAATTCGACCGCTTTGCCGAGGGGACCAAGAGCATGGCGGCGGCCGTGGCATCCGCAACCGCAGGGGGAGCGATCAGCGTCGTGGGCGGCGGCGACACCGCGACCGCTGCAAAGAAATTCCATGTAGCCGACAAGGTCACCCACTGCTCGACAGGCGGCGGCGCCTCACTGGAGCTCCTCGAAGGCAAGGCGCTCCCCGGAGTGACGGCCCTCGACGACAAGGGATAGCATTCCCGCCTCCGAGCCCGGCCAGTCATGCCGCGCGCCTTGCGGAATGCGCCCGGGTCGAATAAGCAAGAGGCAGGTGAAAATCTACGCGCGCGCACTTCGGTATTTCCGGCCATTCTTCTGGCCCACGCTCGCAGCTGTCTTGCTGACGTTTGTCTCGATCGCGTTCAGCCTCCTGCGTCCGTGGCCGGTCAAATACATCATCGACGGCGTTCTCGACAAAGGCCAAGCGGGTGGAGAGACCGCCACGCAGGTCCTCGAGTGGTTCGGCAACCCGGCGGCGGCCATCTTCTGGCTCTGCGCGATCATGGTCGTCATCAGCCTTCTTGCTGGACTGGTCAATCTGGCCTCCGGCTATCTCTTCATCCACGTCGGCTTGCGGGCGCTTCTGAAACTCCGCACCGACATCTACGCCGCCCTTCAATCTCTGCCGCTGAAGTTCCACGACTCCCGGCGGAGTGCGGACTCAAGCTTCCGTGTGGCCTATGACTCGCAGAGCATCCAGACGATTTACAACAAAGGCTTCGCAACCGTTCTCTCGGCGATCGTCACATTGTTCGGCACGCTGGCGGTCATGGCCGGAATGAGTTGGAAGCTCACCCTCGCCTCGCTCGCCGTCCTCCCATTCATGGCTTGGGCCGTGCGACATTTTGCAGAGCGCGTGCGGGAGCAGAGCACGGCGATCCAAGAACGCGAAAGCGATCTCCTTACGCTCACCCAAGAAGGCCTGAGCCAGATCCGAATGGTCCATGCCTTCAGCCGGGAGGACTTTGAGATCCACCAGTTCCGCCGTCGCGCGACCCTGAGCCTCGAAGCCAACCTCCGCCTCAACGTGACCTCGGTGATCAGCGCTCTCGTCGTCGGGACTCTCATGGCTGCCGGGACAGCGCTCATGTATTACGTAGGGTCGCTTGAGGTGATGGCCGGAAGTCTGTCCTTGGGCGGTTTGACGGTTTTCGCCTCCTATCTCCTCCTTCTCTATCAACCGCTCGAGCAACTGACCTATACCGCGTGGGCGCTGGAGGGCGCGACAGCTGGCGCAACGAGGTGTTTCGAAGTGCTCGATCGGGACAACGACGTTCCCGAGCATCCCAACGCAAAAGACCTCCGGGACGCCACGGGGCGGATCCGATTTCAAAATACCTCCTTCGGCTACACGGCCGAGCGAAGGATTCTTTCGGGAATCGATCTGGAGATCGAACCCGGCACCTGCGTCGCATTTGTCGGCGGAACAGGCACCGGGAAGAGCACGCTCCTGAGCCTCGTCCCGAGGTTCTATGACCCAACGGATGGAACCGTGTCCCTCGATGGCCACGACCTTCGCGAGATCACAAAAAGGAGCCTCCGCTCCCACATCGGCATGGTCCTTCAGGATACCGTTCTCTTCTCCACCACGATCAAGGAAAACATCGCGTATGGGAGGCCCGGAGCGACCGAGGAGCAGATCATCGAGGCCGCCAAACGGGCGCAGGCTTATGATTTTATCATGCAGACCCCAGCCGGATTCAATAGTCCGGTGGGCGAGCGAGGCGGTCACCTCAGCGTCGGTCAACGCCAGCGCATTGGGATCGCGCGAGCATTTCTCAAAGATGCCCCGATCCTCCTCCTCGACGAACCCACCAGCGCGCTGGATCCCACGACCGAGCATGCCATCATGGACACGATCGAGGAGCTGATGCGCGGACGGACGACCCTCATCATCACGCACCGGATCTCAACGATCCATTCTCTTGGCCGGATCGTCGTGCTCCAGAACGGCAAGCTTGTCGAAGACGGGACGGGGTCGGAGCTCCTGGCGAAGGGCGGTGCCTATGCGACGCTCTACAGGGCGGCCCAGTCGGAGTAAATCCTGGGGGAATGCAATGGTCTTAGCGGACGACCGACTTGCCGTCGGACATCGATCCACCGGAGAACGTTCCGCCAACCGGCTGAGGCTTCGGGATTCCATCCTTCAGCATCCGTGTGTAGGGGCCGTTGACCTTTTGCGGAGAATACATGTCCCGGCGATTTTCGAGCGTGGTGCAGGAAGTGAGGAGAACGGTCGAAACCACCAGAATGGCAAGGGGCAAATTCACAGGGATCAGATAAAGCGCGAACTGGGCCGTGTGTCAATTCCTGCGCGCGGGAAATTCTGCCAGGCCGGGGCTTTCGTGTTGAACTCCGATGCCACGATGAGGGATGCTTCGCGCCTGTGCTTGCCTACTTCGTCCACGATCTGAATCCATTCCTCCTCGAATTCAGCAGTGGTTTCGGGCTCCGGTGGTATGGACTGGCTTATGTCGCAGCTTTCGTCGTGGGCTACTGGCTCTTCGTCTGGCTGGCCCGCCGGGGATACTCAGACATTTCGCCTGCACAGATTGGGGATTTTATTACGGGAACCGCCCTCTTCGGCGTCATTCTCGGCGGGCGTCTCGGCTACATGGTTTTCTACGACTGGGAGAACTTCATCGCGAACCCTCTCGTAATCCTAAAGTTCTGGGATGGCGGGATGTCGAGCCACGGCGGGATGCTCGGGATCATTGTCTTCACATGGATCTATGCCAAGCGTGCCGGCGTTTCATGGACAAATATCGGAGATAACCTCGTGGTCGTCGCGCCGATTGGCTTGTTCTTTGGCCGCTGTGCGAACTTCATCAACGGCGAGCTCTTTGGCCGCGTGACCACGGTTCCTTGGGCGGTTCAGTTTCCGAAAGAACTTTACGGTGCGCCGCCCGAGACCGCTCGGCTGGCGGTCTCCGAGGCGGCACAGATCAACCCAAAATGGACGACCATCTCGGACGTGATCGAAAACGTCCGCAACTCACCTGAATTGCGTGAGCAACTGGCCGGCACGCTCTCTCCGCGGCATCCCTCTCAGATTTACGAGGCGCTCCTTGAGGGGGCCGTGCTCTTTACAATTCTATGGATCTTACGAACAAGATTCCGCCTTCCCAATGGGGTGCTCACGGGGATCTTTTTCATCGCGTATGCCGTTTTGCGATTCCTTGGAGAAATTTTCCGTGAACCCGATGCCCCTATGGTGGCATGGCTTTCCCGCGGACAGTTTTTGTCGCTCTTCCTGATCGGGATCGGCCTGGCATTTATCGGCTTTGCTTTTCGCAAGCCGACTTGGGCCCCAAAATTCCGCCCCTGAATCGGCCGGGACGATCAGCTTTCGATCGTGTTGATTTCAACCGGCTCGACCTTGATGCCGAGCTCTTCGAGCCACGCAATGGAAGATTTAATATCCTCCCGCTCGCCATCGAGCTCCAGAGAAACAAGACCAATCTCATCGGTCACGCTGGCCTGTCGGACGTTCGTGACAACGGCAAACGCTTTTCCCAGCTCCCAAATGACGGGGCGGGTGATCAATCGGGCCGGAAACATCAGCCAGAGGCGGGTCTTTTGCATGCTCGGATCCTACGCCTCGTCGAACCTCACGCCAAGCCCGGACCTGCGCCGTCGCCGTTATTTTTCTGGAAATGTTCCGAGCAGATCCAGCAACTCACCGGGGTTGTTGAGAATATGGTCCGGCTGCAGCCCTTCCAACGCGCGTCGGCTGTTGTAGCCCCATGTGACGGCAGCAATGTGCGCCCCCGTCTCCTGCGCAGCCTCGATGTCACGGGTCTCGTCTCCGACAAGAAGGATGTCTCCGGGAGGCAGGTTCCGGTCTTTCAAGACGGCCCGGATCTCGCGGCCTTTGCCCATCAGCTTGGACGCACTTCGGACAAAATCGAAAAATTCCAGATCATGATTCTTGAGGAATGCCGCGACATTTGCGCAGGAATTAGATGTCACAATGCCCATCGAAAATCCGGCATCGCGAATCGTTCGCAGCGCCGCAGGAACGCCATCAAGTGGCTGGACGAGATCTATCCGCTTGCTTAACTCCTCGGTCCCCCGCTTCGAGATCTTGCCCATCTTCGTGGTCGGAATATTTAAAAACTTCATCAGCTCGCGCGTCCGCATATCGCGGGCCTTGGCCAGATCACTCCGGAGAAGCGGGCGGTAACCAAACTCCCCCGCCAGAAGGTTCAGGATCTCGAGACCATTTTCAAATGTGTCGGCAATCGTGCCATCGAAATCAAAAATAATGAGTTTGGGGCGTGTCGCCAACGGTCCGGCGGCACCGACTTTTCGATGCCCACCGCGCAGAACAAATCGTGCGAGCCGCCTCATGCGGGCAACTCTTCGGCCAGTTCCATGGTTCCCTTGAATTTCCCTTCCTCTGGCTCCAGCCCAAAGTGCGAGTCGACAAGCGCTTGGATCCGGGACAACTCGTCCGGAGTGAGTGCTGGCTGGTCCGGTGCGGCGGCAAACTCCCGGATCTGGTCCTCATTATAAATATTCGGCAGGGTCGACGCCGTGCGAGGGTCCGAGAGGAGCCAGAGCAACGCGGCTTGACCGAGGGTGCGTCCGTCTTTTTCAAGGAACCGGAGTTGGTCGACCTTCCTCACACCATTGAGCAGCCAGCTCCTCGGCCGATGGTTGCGGTGGTCGTTGGGCGGAAAGACCGTCTCAGCGGTATATTTTCCTTCGAGCATTCCGGAAGAATGCGGCACGCGGACTAGGAACATCGTATCGGAACCGCACTCTTCGGCCGCAGCGTGAATCGTCCTGCCCGGATGTTGTTCCAAGAGGTTGAAAATGTGCTGCACCAAGGTCGGCCGACGGACACGAATGGCGCGGACCCCTTCGCCGAGCCAACCGATCGCTGGCCCGAGAGCGATTCCGTAATGCCGGATCTTGCCCTCGGCACGGAGGTCTTCGAGCGTCTCCCAAATGACGTCGTCATCGACTTGCTCCATGCGGATGTTGTGAAGGTGCATGAGGTCGATGCAGCCTGTCTTCAAGCGGCTGAGCGCGGCATCGGTCGCGCGCCGGAGCGCGGCCGGGGAGAAGTCGTGGGGGATCTCGCGCTGGCCTCGCCGACCGTCCCCGTGGCTCACAAAGTCGTATCCGATTTTCGTGGAGACAACAATCTCGTCGCGTCGACCCTCGAACGCCTTCGCGATCAACTCTTCGCTGCGGCCGTTGCCATAGGTGTCTGCCGCGTCGAAAAGCGTGATTCCGTGATCCAGCGCGGTTCGCATCAGCGCGACGGCTTCGTCGTCAGTATAGTTTCCCCACCATCCGGTGGAGAGCGTCCAAAGCCCGAAGCCAACTTCGCTCACAACTAAATCGGTTCCTTGAAATGTGCGGTATTTCATCTGGCGCGAAGCTACACGGGAATTCCTTGGCCGCCAACTTTTCTCGTGGAAGGAGGTCCCCGGAAATGCACTCGACGCACCCTGCGCTTTGTCCTGCGGCACCCGACGCCGAGAAAGTGCAAAAAGTTTGCCCTCAGTTCGGGATTGATCGGTTCTTGAGGTGCAGGCACCCGAGCGGTATAATCTTCACGTGCCAGAGATCTCACGGTTCCTCGGGATAACGATCCAAATGTATTACGGAGACCATCCCGCTCCACATTTTCACGCAACCTATGGAGGACAGACGGCGAAAATTCAAATTGCACCGTTCGGAGTTGTAGCAGGCAAACTTCCCCCGAAGGTTATCGCATTGCTTGCAGAATGGACACTCCTTCACGAGGAGGATCTGATGGCAGCTTTCGGCCGCGCGGCACGGCGTGAGGCTCCTGGATCCGTGGAACCACTCGTTTAGAATATGGAAACGCAAAAGGTCACTCACGTTTATTTACTCGGAGGCAAGAAGCTGGGTCTAAGATTCTCGGACGGTTACGAAGGGACCGTGGACTTCTCCAACTGGGATTTCGATTTCGGTTCCATGTCGGAGCCGTTGAAAGAAGATTGCTACTTCCAAAAAGTTTCGGTCCCAGAGGGATATCCGACTATCCAATGGCCAAATGGTTTCGACCTCTGCCCGGACGTTTTAAGAGAATGGTGTTCGACCGGCGTGGCTGAGCGCAGTGGTCTGGCACCGGTCTAGTTCTCGCGGAGTTCAGGCAAACGTCTTTGACTCTCCGAAAACTTGAGATGACACGCCCTACATCACGTTGTCTTGGGCGACAGCGAGAATTTTGTTGAGTTCGGTGAGGATGCCGATGGCGCGTTCTTCCTGCAGGATGAGCGGGCGTTCTCGGTCTGCAGAGGCTTGCTGACGGTAATTGGCGACCTCCGTCACAATCATTCTTGAAGTGGCAATGACGGCCCGGAGTTGTTTGATCGACTCCTTGTCCGTCCGGTTTTCTTTATTGATCTGCTTGAAGAATCGAATTTGAAAATCGAGCCACGCGAGGGCGGCGTTGAGAGCAGCGACGCCACCGACCAACTGCCCATCTGGCGTGAACGAAGGCGGCAGAGGATCGTTCGGACGGATCGGGATGACGGCCTCGGGGGATTCCATAATCCCACGGGTGGCCTTCGGGTTCGGGATGATCGTCGGCGTGATGAAGACGATGAGATTCTTTTTCCGGCGCTCACGGGTCTTGCTCTTGAAAAGCTCTCCGACGCCCGGGATATCTTGGAGAAACGGGATGCCGTTATTGCTTCGGCGGTCATCCACGGCCTCGAGCCCGCCCACGGCGAGCGTGTAGCCAGAATCGACTTGCAGGGCCGCATTGTAGACCCGCTCGGAAGTGATCGGATAGTCGCTCGCCCCAGTCCCAAGATCGATGCTCTTCACCCCAAGGATCGAGGAGACCGTGATGGCAACCGTCATAGCAATTTGCTCAGTGCCCAGTGCTTTCGGCAGGATGTTGATCTGTGTGCCCACGGGGAGGTAGCCGAGCGTGCCAACATTTTGTGGGGCGACTCCGGCCGTGGCGGTCTGGGTGACACCGGAATTGATCGGCGTATTTTCTGCGCTTGTGATCGCGACTTCGCGGTTATTGATCGTGAGGACTCTTGGGTATTGGACCATGCTCGTCCGGTCATCGGCCATAAAGGCTTGGATCGAGAGCGCAACATCGTCGGCACTCAAGACGGCCGAGTAGGGCGCGTTCAGCGTCACCGACGAACCGCGGAAGTCGACGAGGTTGTCGGTGCTGGTCGGCGGCGTCCCAGTCACACTTCCGCTCCCGGCTTGGATCCGCCCGATTTCACCCGGAATGCCGGCACTGATGTCGGTGGCCTGGATTCCGTATCCCCCGGCCATCGTGCCCGCCCAGTTGATGCCCAGCTCTTTTCTTGGGTCTTTGGTGGTCTCGAAAAATTTGACCTCAATCGCGATGAGAGCCTGGGGTTGATCGACGGCGAGGAGGTAGTCCGCCACCCATTTGTGCTGGGCTCGGGTCGCCACGACCCAGAGTGTGTTGTTGTCGGAGTTGTAGATGACTTGGGGAACTTGGGGAGGAACGTAGGTCGGGTTGAGACGGGTCACGGAAGTGGGCGTTTCCGGGGCTGCCGCAAGCGACTCGGCGGCGGTGGACTGAACCGTCAGACCCGGCGTCGTTACCTCTCCGATGACGGATCCGTCGGGGCCATAGGAAATTGGCGTCAGCCCGAGCATCACACGGATCTCGTTAATGATCCGTGGTGCTTTGGATTCAAAAACCCGTTGGGAATTTTGAAGCGGAAGATTTGGGGAGGAGGCCGTGGTGATGCCAGTTGAGCTACCCGCCTGCTGTTCCGGTGCATTTTGACTACTTTGCACCCGAAAATCCACGCGATCTACAGGGTCATAGCGAAGCCGGTAGGCAATGCCGACGAGGCGATTGTCTTCCTCCTCGCGGAGCCGACGTTCGCGCTCCTCGTCGACGGTGCGCATATACCAGACTCCATTCTCGTAGGTCAGCCGCACACCATTGTCGCGACAGACGCTCTCGAGCGCAGTGAACGGACTGGCCTCCATCGTGAACGTTACCAACCGGCGATTCGCGGCGTCACTCTCGGGAATGCCGACGAACGGAATCCCAGCATCGTCCGCCAAGTAGCGCAGGACATCGCGCAGGGCGGCGCGGTCGAAACTAAAAAGCCTCGCTGGCTCACGGCGGAGACGAGTCGCGACGAGATTCCCCGCGCCATAATCCGGATACATGGCATTCGGCGGCGGTGCGACGACGAAGGGTTGCTGGCCCTGCAGGCGGAAGTCCAACGCTCCGCCGACCGTGAGCAGGCAGATCGCAGCAGCGACAAGACGTTTGGGGATCAGCATGCCAGAAAGGGTTCGGGTGAAGTGCGATGACGAAGAGCCTGACCCGCCGGAGCGCTCGAATTTCCGCGACAACTCGTCGGTCGCGGGGATACGGCATTTCTTTTCATACAATCGGGGCAAGAGTGATACGGTGCTACTGTTTCGATTCCAAGGAATACTGCATCTTGTGAGATCTTGCCAGAGAAAAATCATGCAACAGATTTCAGTGGACTTTTAGACAACATTTTTTATGCAACACGGAACTCCCAGCGATTTATATGTTTACAAACTAAAAATCCCGTTGTAATAATTCTCTTGTGAGAGCGAAACGTTGCATAAGCCGGGCGTTCACGTTGGTCGAGATCCTCTTAGTCATCGCCGTTCTCGGGGCGATTGGAGCACTGAGCTACAATAGTTCGACTGGTTTCCGAGCAGCTTCGGATGCGTCCAAACTCCAATCCGACGTCGCGGCCGTCAACCGCGCAATTGACCTCTACCGTGCCAGTGGCGGCGTGATCCCACCCGATGCCACGGCGGATGTCGTGCTCGCCAAACTTAAAACACGGGCGGATTCGGCTTCTGCGGCGACAACGATCGGATCGACCGGCAGTTTTTTAGATGTCAGGACGGTGGCTGTCTGGCAATCGAGCCCGGAGGCAACCAGCTCGCAACTCCGAGCGTTCTGGGATGCCTCAGCGATGGCCTTCAAGACCGCGGCGAGTGGCTCTGCGGGAATTAAGGAATTTCAAATCAACCCCGAACTGGCCTCGGCTGAGGTGACGACGGAACCCCGGCCTCAGAATCTCAAAGCGGCAACTGAGGCGAAATGGGTTTGGGATTACGGGACCCCCACCGTGGCGACCGCGGTTGCTGGCGCGATGCCAAAAGTCGGCGTGGTCAGCGCTGTCCTTCAAGTTGCAGCGAGCCAACTCATTGACTCGTGGGTGGTGACTGATCCGAATGGCACCGTCAACGTCAGCTACATCTTCCGTGAGGCAGGCTACAATTCCCGTCTCGGCCTCTTCTCCCTCGAAGACATGGGACCCGATAAATACGATCTGGAGACGAACTCCGGTCGGACCGCTTTCATGAAGGAGGCGATCCGGCGGGTCCTCGATGCCGACAAAACCGGACGCGGCAAGGTCATCATTGACGCCTCGCAGAGCTCGGTCGGCTTTGGAAAACAATACAACTTCCGTCCCGGCGATGTCGTTGCCGCGATCCTCATTCCGAATACCTCGTTCGAGAACTCCCTCACGCAATTGAACGCCGGCACCACAAACAGCCAGACCGCTCCCCTTCTCTCTTTTAAAACGAGCAGCAACAACGCGGACGACGGATCGCAGATCGCCTCGCTCGGAAATAGCGCCTTCGCGATTGAAGACATTCCAGGTGCCGCTTCCGATACCGACTTCAACGATCTGATCTTTCAGGCCTTCGGACTCGAGCAACCCGAGGGCACAACAACCGCAGAAATCGATCCGCTCACCTACTACGTGAATCAACAGTATTGGGACACGCCGAACCCATCGATCGGAATCAGCATCAAAGACGCCCTCATCCAAGCCGGTGTCATCCCGCCCGGATCGTAGGCAACCGCGCTCGGTCCACATTCGCGCTTCCGTCACCTAAAGAAAACCCTTACTGTCCCGAATCATGAGACTTCTTGAACTCCCACCGGACTCTGTCGTGGGCCAGAGGATCAAAGACCTCTCGACTGGCGAGGGGGTCAGTGATTTTTACCTCACTCCCGGCGAGCCGATCTCCTTCAAGAAAAATGGCCAACTGATCTACGAGGACATCATCTTCGAGATGGCCGTGCCCGAGTATCTCGAGCCGGGCTGCGACGACAGCGCCATGGACCTGCATGGGCGCAGGTTTCGCGTGAGCCAAATGGTGACGCAAGGAAAACTGCGATGGGTTCTGCGTCTATTGCCCAATGTCATTCCGCATCCCGATTCGATCAGCGTTCCGCCGCCAGCTCTCAAGGCCTTTTTGGAAGCGAAGAACGGACTTTTTCTCATCTGCGGTGCGACAGGTAGCGGAAAATCCACCACGATTGCCTCGATGGTCCTCCACCGAGCCCTTCGCAGGCGCGAGCATGTCATTTCCTTCGAAGATCCGATCGAGTTTATCTACCCCGACGGACTCCCCACCCTGATCTCCCAACGTGAGATGGGAACGGACGAGATCGACTTTTCCAAAGCCCTCCGGGCGGCACTGCGGCAGGCTCCGGACGTCATTATCTTTGGTGAGATTCGCGATGGCGAGACGGCCGAGATCGCCTTGCAAGCCTCCGAGACCGGTCACGTTGTCGTCGCCACGCTCCACACGTCTTCGGCCTCGCAAACCGTCCAGCGGTTTCTCAAACTGATTCCCTCCGAGCGTCTGGAGAGCTCCCAAGAGACTTTGTCGGATTGCTTGCGGCTCATCATGTGCCAGCGGCTGCTGCTCGACGAGCGACAGGGCAAGCGGTTTCCCATCCACGAAGTCCTCCTCCCATACGATGGCGTGGTGAACATCATCCGCCGGGGGGACTTCAAAAAGCTTGACCAAGAGCTGGAGACGGGTTGGAAGCGGGGGATGTATAACTTCGAAAAGAGCGTCCAATTGCGCGAGGAGGATGGTTTCCGCAGCTCGGCGGGCCCGCGAACAACGGGATTTTCTTGGGAGGAAGTCTCAGACTACCTGGAAGTCCAGCAGGAGGTGACCCGGTGAAACTCTCCGACATCAAATCCATCCTGAATTTTTCAGCCTTTCGGCCCGAGCCGGACGATCCCTCGGCTCCATGGCGGAAGCGGTTCCCGTCCCGGCGGGCAATATTTTTTGGGGTCGGAAAATCTTCGCTGTCTTGGCGGACGATTTCGAAGAACGGAAAGATCGGTGAGTTTGAGATCACCCGCTCCGACCCGAAGGAGACGCTCACTCAGACAGCAGCCCAACTGCGGGAGCTCACGGATGACGGATGGTGCGCTGTCTCGCTCAATACGCGCTACGTGATCAGCTTGGAGACGAACCTCTCACGACGTCCCGGCAGCGAAGACCTGCTCAAGGTCAATCCCCGGAGCGTGCTGGGCGGGCGCTACGAGCGCGGCAAAAAATATGCCGTCACTCACAATCCCGAGACGAACTCGAGCATCCTCTTTTCTTGCGATGAAGAGCAAACCCGGAAGGTCGAATCGGTGTTTCGCGAGGCGGGGTTTCATCTAGGTCGCGTCTGTTGCGGGACCTATGTCCTCCTCCGCCACGCCCTCGATGTCACCAACGTGACAAAAGGCTCGGAGAAACCGGTGAGCACATTTTTTGTCGTGTGTTGCGAGGGCGCGGTGTCGGCGCTCGTGCAAGACCAAGACCGCTGGCTCGAGCTGCGCTCGCGCACCGATGTGTATGAGGAGGATCTGACGCCGATTGCCGACCTGCTGGCCCCGTTTCATTCGCGGCTCGCGCCGGAAACCGGCATCACCCTGATTTGCGACGAGCCCCTCCCCGGCCTCACAGAGCGGCTGGAGGCGGTCCTGCCGAACCGCGCCATCAAAGACCTCTCGCAGCCCGGGCTGCTCGCCAGTATCATGTTGCAAAATTAAACCATGCAGCTCCCCGCCAAACAGATCGACGACTTCAAGACGGACCGGAAGGGCATCACCCCTCCGTTGCCAGTCATCCTGCGCCTCGTTCCGTTGCTTCTCTACTGCTCGATTGCCGTGGCGGTTATTCTCGGCTCGATCTTTTTTCTCCAGCTCCAGTTAGCCGTGCAGAAGCGAGAGAGCCACCGCGCGCAAACCGGCTCGATCGAGGTGCAGACACAGGAGGCAAGGAACCAGCGAATCGCCCTGGAGTCAGAGATCAAAAAAGCCACGAACATTGAAGCATGGGTCGCCAGCTCCCGCCCGATCCAACCTCTGCTCGTCGATATCGCCCGCAGCATGGGGCCGCGATCCTCGATTATTGACCTTCGCTTGGACAGGGACGCCGACGCTCCAGCCCAGCTCAAATTCTCGATCAAGATGGGGACGGACTCGACGAAGCAGCTCGACATCACGCTCGATCGGATCACCAAACAGGATTATCGCACGTTTTCGCCTCAGCAGAGTCTTGGTCGCGGGGAGCTTGACTACCGCGCGACCCTGGTCTCGCGGCTCCAGCGCGAAGCCAATCTCCCTGCGGAGCCAACCCCCGCCACGCCATGAACAGCAAACACATCGCCTGCGCGCTTGTTGCCATCCTCATCGCGCTTCTCGTCCAATTCACGCTCTGGTTCCAAAACTCCAGAAGCAAAATGCAGCGGGAGGCGGCAGCCGCCCAGCAGGCAGAAGTGACCGCAGCGGCCGTTCTGGCACGGGAGCGGATCCAGCTCGGCGAGCTCCGTCGGCAGTCTGCCGGCCTCATTGATTTTCTTAATACTTGGCAACCCTACTTTCAGAGCCTCGACAACCCGCAAAGCGCTGAGGTGAATTACTCCATGCGGGTCAAGGAAGCCAACTTGGTCAACCTTGCCCAGCGGTTCGAGCAGGTTTCCTTGAAAGGCAACTCGTCGTTTCCCACTGCGATGAGGGCTTACCTGACGTTTGAAGATGATTACGCCCGCCTCCTCAACTGGCTCGGCGACCTCGAGACAAAGATGCCGACCGCCCGCATCAGCAGCATTCGGCTCTCGAAGGGCACCCGGGCCAACGACCTTCGCATGGAGCTCATGCTCGAACATCCGCTCCTCCGCAAATGAAAGCCCTTACCTTGTCTCTGTTGGCAACGCTGGCCGGTTCGGCGGGAACTCTGTGGGCGGACCCGGCGAATGACATGCTGCCGTCGGGTCGGACGTTTACGGAGTTGCGCGAAGGGGAGAGAAATCCCTTCGGCCAGCAAATTTCCGTCCAGCCGCAAATCGTCGAGGAATCCGAAAGCGAGGAGGCTCGCCTCCGCCGGATCGTCTCTTCGGTGAAAATCTCGGGAGTTTCGGAATCCGCCGGGAAGAAACGCGTGCTCCTCGGGTCGATGATCCTTCAGGTGGGAGACATTCTTCCTCCCCTGATTCGCGGCCAGCAAGAAAGCCTTCGCGTTTCCTCCATCGACAGTGAGCGCATCTTGCTGGCATTCGTCGAGCGTGACCCGGGCATCGAATCGCGACAGATCACGATCCCACTGGAAATGACACCGCGGGTGAACCAATTTCTTTACGGCGAGGCAGTTGAGAAGCTAATGAACCCCGACGCGAGTGCGGATGGCTCGGAGATACCCGTCGCCGGAGTCGATGAGTTTTTTAAGGGTAGCTCGGACGCCAGTTTGCAGAACGTGACCAACCGGAAATTCCAAATGATGGGGGAGGTCAAAGATGACAAAACCGAGATCCAGGCTCCCTGAGGACATCGGCGACAAGTTCCTGCCCCAAGCCACCAGCCGTCACGATCAATTTCCGGGGTTCACGTATGTCGAACTCATCGTCGCCATCTCGATCGCGGCGGGCGTGCTCACGGCTGCGGTGATGGCGTTCGGGACGATCAGCGGAACAAAAATCGTTTCGATCCGGAGCGAGAACATTACTCTCGGCACCTCGGTGCTCACAAATTTCTTCGCGAGCACGAACCCCCTGATCTCGGTGCCGCAAGCACCAAATTACGGGGCGCTCGCTCAGGCGGAGATTATGCGCGAGCGCCTGCACCAAGATCTTTCGTCTTCTGTGGCCAGCTTCCTTCTGGGACGCGACGGGCTGAATTCCACGCGCGTCGAGACGATTACCTTCACAAACGATGGGCGCACGATCATGACGCCGATGGCTTTCCGTGGACTGCTCACAAATTCTTCGGATTTTTCCTCAAGTGCGACGAATGCCCTGCAGACCGTCAATAGCTCGCTTTACATCCTGAATGCCTCGACGACAAACGATACACTCCGCATCCGATGTGTTTACGAGACAGACTTCGTTCCGATCGCCTCGCCGCTCGGGGTCTACGCCAGCGTGAGGCGGTATCAGGGCGTGCAACTCACGGACTACTACCATATTTTTTATCCGGGCCAGACCAATACATTCCGACCCGCCGGATACGTCTTTAACCGAGGCACCGTGAATGGCGTGAACGTCTCCCGCCCATTCTACCTTCTCTGGTGGCCAGATCCCCTTGCCCGATTGCTGCCCTCCGTGACAAGTGGCGGTCAGGCGCGGGCCGGCTACACGAACATGGCAAACCAAACGCCCTACTTTTTTGTGATCCCGGCTTTTCCTGCGCTATGAAGAAACCACGGGAAATATTCTGCCGGTTTGAGGGGGCCATCGTTCTCTTTGCCCTCCTGGTGCTACTCATCGCGACGGTTGTTCTGACGGCATGGGTCCAGATCCTCGCGAGCCGGGCGGGATTTTCCGACACGGCGTTTCAGGCTCAGCAAAGACGCGTGGCCCTCGCCAATGGCAGGGCGCTCGCTCGGCAGTATATTCTCGAGCAGATGCCATCCGGAGCGATCACCAATACCAATGCTACCGGAAACCTCTCCGGCGGCTGGGGCGCTTTCTCACTGGATTCTGCCTCTTCGGGTTATTGGACGGGCACAAATTTTGTGAGCGGGAACTTCTTCAGCCCGATGAACAACCAGAGCTTTGCGGTGACATTTAATGGCACAATCACCGGCGGTGGGGTGTCGGAAGTATGGAACTTCCGTGTGCGATCCCGAAGCCCGCTCATGGGCGGCTACCCTCTCGTCGTCCACAATGCCGCGACCACGAACCTCGTCTGGGCACCTACCACAAATATCCTTTGGACGAACATCTCCGGCTTCCCGCAGTTACCTCCGGTGCCATTAACTTCCGGAACCAACGCCTCGAGCGCGAATGGCTACCTCGGATATCTGGGCGCACCCACCATTACGAATGCGCCAGCGACGACCGTGGCATACAACAGCTACACGAATGCAACGACGAACGGCCCCGGGCGGACCGTCGAGGTCATCTTGGATCCCACGAGCAGCACGAGCACTGTTCGGTATACGCCGGGAAACACCATCAATGCGAACACTACGAGCCGGCGGCTCACGAACAACGCGGGAACCGAGGTTTACACAAGTGGAGCATTTTCGATCACTTCTCTCCGGGTCATTGGTTCAGCCAATACAAACGTCGTTCAAATCGTCATCCCGGCAAGCCAGACCAACCTATCGCAGATTATCCTGAGCGGAACGAACAATAGGAGGGTTTATGTCAATCGCGCTGGGAATGGATCGACGTTGACCGTGGCGACCGCTCCTGGCTTCTCGGGCGGTACATGGCGCCTCGGGTTGAGCGTGTCGAACTCGCCTCTCGCCATCAATGTGGCCGCAGGTACCACCCTCACGCTCCAAGGAGGGATTCGGACGGATCAATCCATCTCCGTCAACTCCGGCACACTCGCGCTTATTGCAGAAACAGCGCCTTCCAATCTCGAATTCAGCGCCGACCGGATTCTTTGGCTCGAAGACAACCGGACGCCATGAAGAGGAATGCTTACAGCTTGGTCGAGGTCCTCATCGCCGCCGCGATTATCGCGCTTGGCATTGCCGGCGCGGCCACACTCGCCCATTCGATGCTTTTGCAGCAGGAAAATAGCGCTAGGGTCGCCCGCGCGGCAAATCTCCAAGAACAAATCGGAGTTCTCTACCGGCTGGGACTCGATGCCGCCGCGATCGTTAACGTCCTCCCAGAGACGGTTCTTTTTTCCGGAACGCCATCCACAAACGAATACCTTTTGGAATTCTTCGCCGCGACCAATGCGGCCTCCGGACCAAGCTCTATGGAGGTTACGAACTGCCGCCTGATCTTTAACTCCGGGCGACAGACGAGCGGCGCATTGGTCTTCGAGACGAACGACATCGTCCTTGCCCGTCCGGCGATTCGTTGAGGGAATCCGAAAACTCAGAGATTCATCCGAACGGCTTGCGCAGCGTGCTCCTCATCGGAACAGGCCGAGTTGAGCGGGACATCCGTCGACTTTGCCGACTCGCCGACCAGATCATTGCTCAACATATAGGCCTCCAGCTCCTCACCGCTGATGTCTGCCAGCATGACGCCATTGACAATCACGCAAGGAGAGAGCGGTTGGCCGCTGATCTGCTCCATTTCAAATCGGAGATTCGGGTCGAGAATGATATCTTTTTCGGCGTAGGGGATCTCGTATTTCGCGAGGACGGCGCGCACGCCCTTGCTCCATCCGCAATGCGTTTTCAGGTAGGCTGTGACTTCTGGCTTGCTCATAGTTTGTAGGTTCGGAGGAACCTAGCGGAGATCAAGGCGGAGTCAATGGCGGGTTCATTGAAAATCCCTTCGATTGGCTTTTGGCATTCCATTCTCCATGCGATTCGAAGACGATCCGCACCCGATGATGATCCGCATTCTCTTTTTTGCCAAAGCTCGGGAAGCGGCCGCGACAGATGAGATTTTGCTGCCGCTGGAATCCGCGCCGGATTCTTCCCGGTTGTGGGACTATTTGGTTGTCCAGTTTCCTCAGCTCGCCGCCATGCGAGATTCCATCCGCCTTTCTCGAAATTCCCAGTTTGTGCAGGATACCGAGGGATTCGCTGCCGGCGATGAAATCGCACTGATTCCGCCAGTTTCGGGAGGTTAAAATGGCGATTGACGTTCAGATCCTCTCGGAGGCCCTCCATTGGCCGGAGCGGCTTGATTCCCAATCTGGCGCCGTCGTGCGCTTCACTGGCGTCGTGCGCGACAAAGAGGATGGGCGAAGCATTTCGGGGTTGGACTATGAGGCCTATCGCACGATGGCAGAGCTCCAAATCCGCCAGATTCTGGAGGAAATTCGGCGTGAACATTTTTTCCACGAAGCAGTAGTCCTGCATCGCATCGGCTTTGTTCCGGCTGGCGAGGCCGCGGTCCTTGTCGAGGTTCGATCGAGTCACCGCGGCGAAGCGTTTGATGCTGTCAGGATCTTCATGGAGAGACTCAAGCAAGACGTCCCCATCTGGAAAATCGGCGCAAAATGAAAACGTGGCACGAAGCGCTCAACCTGCTGCTCGAAAATCTCACCCCGCTGCCGCCCGAGACGGTTGAGCTATCAAAATCCGCCGGTCGGTTTTTGCAAAGTCCGGCCTGCGCTGCTGGGGACGCGCCGGCATTTGATGTGTCAATGATGGATGGCTACGCGATCGGCGACAAGGCTTTGGTTGGTCGGGAATTTTCACTGTTTGGCACAAACATTCCCGGCGAGCTGCCCGGCCAACCGGTCCGTTCCGACGAAGCCCGCCGCATCTTCACCGGTGCAGCCGTGCCAGATCATGCGGTGCAGGTTGTTCCAGAAGAGCTCGTGGAGATCACGGAAGATGGCAAAATCCGCGTGCTGGAAATCCCGAATTCTCGATTCATTCGTCGTCGAGCGAGCGAGGCTCAGGCGGGCGACGTGATGATCGCCAAAGGCCACCAGCTCCGCGCCGCAGAGATGTCGATTCTCGCAAGCCTCGGTGTGGCCGAACCGATCGTCGGCAAGCGTCCGAGAGTCGCTCATCTCGTGCTGGGCAACGAGCTCATCGATCCCGCCCTAACGCCCGAACGCGGGCAGATTCGCGATTCGAACTCGATTCTCATCCGCTCGTTGCTGGAAGAAAACAGTGCCGATCTCGTTTTTCACTGCCGCCTCGAGGACGACGCGGCGGGGATCGTTTCTGCACTCACAGCGGCCAAAGCTGTTGCCGACATGATCCTCGTATCCGGCGGCGCAAGCGTCGGCGAGCACGACCATGCGCGCGGCAGCTTGCGCACGGCCGGCTTTTCATTTCTTTTCGAAAAAATCAACCTCCGGCCCGGCCGTCCGACGGCAGTCGGGATCGCCGGCAACCAAGTCGCGATTTGCCTTCCCGGCAACCCCTTGGCACACCTTGCCGTCTTCCATCTCCTCGTGCGGCCCGCCCTGCAAAAACTCGCAGGCGCAGCCGATCTGCGAACGGAGTTCCATCGCTCCCCGTTGGCTCACGCCATCCCGGGACATCCCAATTCCCGCGCCACGTTCTGGCCGGCCACCCTCCGCCCTGACGGCCTCCATCCTCTTCGCTTTCTTTCCTCGGGAGATCTCCTTGCCGTCGCGGGAGTCAATGCCATGATCGCCCTCGAGCCCAACGCGCCACTCCCGGCTGTCGGGGAGACAATCCCGTTCCTTTCCTTGCTGGTCTGACTCGATGCCATGAAAAACCCACCTGCATTTTCCCATCTCGACGCCACCGGAAAAGCACGAATGGTCGACGTCAGCCACAAGCCTGATCAGATCCGCCGCGCGATCGCCGAAGCTGTCTTGGAGTGCCAGCCGGGCACGTTGCGCTTGATCCGTCAAAAAGCCTTGCCCAAGGGAGATGTTCTGACCGTGGCACAAATTGCGGGCGTCCTCGCCGCTAAAAAAACCAGCGACCTTATCCCTCTTTGCCACAGCCTGCCACTGAGCCATGCAGACGTTCAATTCCGGTTGCGCCGGGACGGAATTCACATCCGCGCCGAAGCTTCGACGACCGCAAAGACAGGGGTGGAAATGGAGGCCCTCACCGCCGCGAGCGTGGCGGCCCTCACACTCTACGACATGTGCAAAGCCGTCGACAAGACGATGACCGTCACCGGACTACGAGTCGTCGAGAAGGTCAAAGAATGAAAATCGGACGCGTAACACTCAGCGACCGGGCCAGCGCCGGGGTCTACAATGATCTGAGCGGTCCTGAGATCGAGAGGGTGCTCCGCGCGACGCTCGATGACGCCGCAGACTTTCTCGTCCGCCTTTTACCCGACGAGGCCGATCAAATCCAAGCCGCCCTCATCGATCTTTGCGACGTCCAAGGCTGTGACATCGTTGTGACGACAGGTGGCACCGGCCCGGCACCGCGGGATGTGACGCCCGAGGCGACCCGGGCGGTGCTCGATCGCGAACTCCCCGGCTTCGGCGAAACCATGCGGGCGGTTAGTTTTTCCAAAGTCCCCACAGCGATCCTCTCGCGCGCAATCGCTGGCACACGCGGCCGGACGTTGATCATCAATCTCCCGGGAAATCCACGCGCCATTGGCGAGTGCCTCACTCCCCTCGTGCCCGCAATCCGCGAGTGCCTCCGCCACCTCGCGCCGGACGCCTGATCCTCACCGCAGATTCTCCAAAAGAATCCGCCGCATCTCGACGATGGCCTCCGCGTTTTCGTTCGCGCCATGGTCGGAAGGCACGATTTTTTCCGAGACGGCTGTCGGTAAATGCGAGCTCCAGTAAGGCACGACTCCATCACTGCTATTCGGCGAATCTCCACGCCCCCGGTCGCCAATGATCGAGTGGTAGGGAGTGTCCCGAGCCAAAGGAAGGGATTGAATCGATGTGATCAGCGGCGAGTTCGCCTTCAAAAATTGCAGGCTCGTCGCGGGACTCGCGATGAGGTCGCGCATGTCGGACCGGAGGGCACCGAGCAACTCCAGTCGGTCCTCGTTTCCGATCAATTGCGGAAGCTGGATCAGTCGCGAGGCAAATCGCGCCAGGGGATTGAGCGCCAATTGGCTTCCGCGATGCGGGGTCGCAACGAAGATCACCCTCCCGACATCTCTGCGAGGTTCGAAAAAAATCATCTCCCGAAACATTTCCCGGGCAGACGGACTCAATGACAGCGCATCCGGATTGTTATCTGAAAACTGCCTCCAGAGCCGCTCCCCACCCTGCCGCATGGCAAAACTCGAGATCAGCCCCCCCATACTGTGACCGATCAAAACCATTTCATGGAGGTTCGAATTCCGACCATCTCGCTCAAGGACGCGATGATACCGGTCAAGCTCCGAGCGCAGGAGCGCGGTCGATTTCCATACGGGAAGTCCGGTTGGGTAAAGCAGAAACCAAAATTGATAGCGCTGGCGAATCGTACGGTCGGCCATCATCCCATTGATCGCCCGTGTCCAAGCTTCAGGACGCGACAGGAGACCGTGAATAAAGATGACCGGAATCTTGTCCGGACAATACGGCTGGAACTGGAAAAGCCCGGCGCGAGGGAGGAATTTTCCCGTTTGAAGTAATGCACGGAGATCGAGAGATCGGTTCTTCGAACGTGAGATCAACTGGGCGATCGGAGCAGAAAAATCCGCCGCCAACTGGACCTTCTTCCGCCCGAGTGCGACGCGGTCGGTCCGCAGCGTATCATAAAAGGCGAGTCGCGCGGACCTGTCGCGGAATGTTAAGACGGCCGTCGCAGGGATAGAGATGCCCGCAGGTGAAACCCCCGGCTGGCCAGCAAGGAATGGCGATTTGGCAAAGTAATTAAAAACGTAGGGAACACCCAGGCCGTCGACCTTGATGCGCTCGGGCAGCCTGGAAATCCGGACGTTCGCCGCCGTCGTCACTTGGTTTGCTTGTGTCGGATCGAGGAAGCCCTTGCCCCCCGGCACGAGTTCGAGCGCCCATTCACGAGATGATAATGGGGCCGGAACGCAGGCGAACTTATCCTGCTGAAGAATGAAAACGAGTTGGGAGACCGCGCCATTGTAGATCGCCAAGGCCGACGGGTTTCCAATCTTTGCCGCAGGCAGCGCCTCATGGGCCGCAGAGAGCAGAGCCTGCAAACGTTGATCGCGAGAGAGGCTTGGGGACTGAGCCTCCCGGAACGGACGGGCCGCCTCGGTCTCCGCAGGAACGGCGGCGAGGATCGCCGTGGCCTGCCGGGCGTAGCCCCGCTGCGAGGGCGAATCCACGCGAACTTGGATCGTCGAGCAACCCGTCAGAAAGGTCGCAAAGATCGCGGCGAGGCAGAGACGATTTGAGTTGTTCATTTCAGGTTCAGAAACGACGGTCTTTTTGTTATTCCATAAGAAACGGCCGACGCGAACAACGATTCTCTCATGTTTATAAAAATCAGCGTGGTAATCTTCCTTGCCCTTGTGGCAGCTCTGACCATCCTCTTTCGACCCCTTCCCGACATCATTCCCATGCCAGTTGACTCGCAGGCCCCGGACGCAGGCTCCCCGGAAATTGACCCCCGCGGAGCCAGCGTCGAGCTCAACCATGGACTCGCCACCGATGATGTCTTTGTGCTCCTGCATGGCGTGACAAATTCGCCACTCCAGTTTCTGGATTTTGGCAAACTTCTCTACGAACGCGGTGCCAATGTTCTAATTCCCCGCCTGCCATTCCACGGCTACCGCGACCGGATGACGGACGCCCACCAGTTCCTTACCGCGCAGATCATGCTCGATGAGGCGAACCGGGCGATCGACCGGGCAAAAAAGATCGGTCGGCGAGTCACTGTCGTGGGCCTCTCGGTGAACGGCAATACCGCCGCATGGGTGGCGCAGAATCGGAGCGATGTCGACTTTGCTGTCGTCATGGCCCCATTTTTTGCCGCAAAGGGAATGCCAGATTGGTCGATCTCTCCAGCCGCCCGGCTTTTCAGCCACCTGCCGAATGTCTTCGTCTGGTGGGATCCAAAAATGAAGGACAAGCTCGACGAGGGGGCGCTCACCTACCCGCGCTTTTCCACGCGCTCGCTGGCGAGCATCTTGGGCCTTGGAGTCGATGTTTTTCGCGAGGCCAAATCGAACCCGCCGGCCGCGCGACGAATCCTCATGATGACTTCGGCGGCCGACACCGCGATCAGCAATCCAAGGGCGGATCAGCTTGCGGGGATCTGGAAAAAATCTGCTCCGGACCGAGTCTCCACCTATCAATTCCCGCTGGAATGGAATGTCCCACACGATTGGATGGATGCTCAACAACCCGGCCAGAAGGTGGACATTGTTTATCCGATCCTTCTCGACCTCCTCCTGGGTCCGACCACCGCAGAAGCAACTCCGGTCAACTCCCCCTGACTTGGAGGAGCTCGGCAGCAATGCTAATGGCGATTTCCTGGGGCGTATCCTTACCGAGCGGAAGTCCCATCGGGCACCGGAAAACCGGATCTGCGATCCCTGCTTCGCGAAGCTCCCTCCGAAGTACGGCCGCTTTTGATTCGCTGCCGATCACGCCAAGGTAGGGGAAGGTCCGCGTCTTCAAAATTCGCTCCAAAACCGGCTTGTCGGTGCGATGGCCCTGAGTCATCACCACGACAAACGTTCCCTCGGAGAGTCCATCCACGGCGGTTTCGAGCGGCTCGACGAGGTGGCCGTTGACTCGTGGGGAATCCGGCAGGCCCTCCAGCAAATCTTGTCGCGTATCAAAGACATCCACCCGGCAATCCAGCTTGGAGAGCACGCGTGTGAGAGCTTGAGAAACATGGCCGGCCCCGAAAATCGCAATCGGCCAACTTCCGCCATGAAAACGCTCAAAGAAGAATGTCACCACGCCGCCGCACGTCATTCCAATATCCTTTTGGAGGTTCCACTCATGAAATTCGCAGAGACTTGGAGTGGAGGCTACCAGCATCCGGCTTGCTTGGTGAATCGCCGCTTCCTCGACACGTCCGCCTCCGACCGTCCCGCAAACTCTGCCGCTGACGTCCACCACCATCTTCGCACCGACCTCCTGCGGCACACTGCCTTTTGCTCCAGCCAATGTGACGCACACGAACGGTTGGCCGGACTTCTCTAGCCGGAGCATCGATTCCATGACTTCGATCCAAGGGCTCATGAAATTTGAGAGTGTCCTTGAATTATTCTCTGCCGCAATTTCCATACCCAGCACGCACGCCCGTTAGTCTGTCACATCGCCGCAGCACACGCGATGAGTTTCCTGAGCACAAGATGAACAGAGCACTCCGCACTCCGGCAGAATCTCATTGCACCGGCTCCTGCACTGGAGGATAAGCGGCTATGAAGAAATCCAGCATCCTCCGTTTTCTTGAATCCAATGAAGAGCGCTTTATCAAGGAGCTCTTCGAATACGTTCGGATTCCCAGCATCAGCGCCCAGTCGGATCACGCCGGAGACATACAGACCTGCGCCGAGTGGCTTGTAAAACGGTGCAATGCAGCGGGACTCACCGCCGAGATTCGAAAGACCTCCGGGTATCCGGTGGTCATGGCTAAAACACCAAAGCACAATCCCAAGAAACCCACGTTTTTGGTTTACGGCCACTACGACGTGCAGCCGCCAGAGCCACTGGAACTCTGGACCTCGCCAGCATTCGAACCCCGCCGGGTCGGACGCAACGTGTATGCCCGTGGGATCAGTGATAACAAGGGCCAGCACCTCGCTCACATCAATGCTGTCGAGGCATGGTTAAAATCCGGCGAGGAACTCCCGTGCAATATCACTTTTCTCATCGAGGGCGAGGAGGAGGTCGGATCGAAAGCGTTGTATGGCTTTCTCCCGAAACACGCCAAGGAACTTGCCTGCACGGCTCTGGTTGTTTCGGACACCGAAATCCCGAGCATTAAGCATCCGGCGTTGTGCTATTCACTCCGCGGCATGGCTCCGATGGAGATCCGTCTCGACGGCCCCGACCGCGACTTGCACTCGGGACTATTTGGCGGCGCGGTGGATAATCCCGCGATGGTCTTGTGTCAAATGCTCGCCCAACTCCGCGACAAAAAAGGTCGGATCACGATCCCGGGATTTTACGATGACGTGATCAAACTGTCTGCCTACGAACGCAAACAGATGGCGAAAGTCCCATTCCATGAGGCCAAGTTTCGCAAATCGGTCGGTGTGAAAGCCCTGTTCGGTGAGGTCGGGTATTCTCCCGATGAACAACGCGCCGCGCGCCCGACATTCGAAATCAACGGGCTCACAAGCGGATACCAAGGCGAGGGTGGAAAAACGATCGTTCCATCGTGGGCGAGCGCCAAAATGACCATGCGCCTCGTGGCAAATCAAGACCCAAAGAAAATCCTCTCGCTGGTGAAAAAGCATTTGAAGGCGATCTGCCCGCCGACCGTGAAACTCACCATCACCGAGGGACAAGGCGGCGGTCCCTACATGGTGGATCCGACCGGGCCGCTCGCCCAAGCTTGCAAACGAGCCGCCAAGGCCGGATTTGGTCACGAATGCCTGCTCGTCCGCGGAGGAGGGAGCATTCCCATCATCGCCGCCTTCAAAGATCACCTCCAAGCCGATACGTTCATGCTCGGACTCGCCCTACCAGATGACAATGCCCACTCGCCCGATGAAAAATTTTCCCTCGATGCCTACATGGCCGGCATGAAAATGAGCGCGCTCCTCTGGCCGGAATTGTCCGCAGCTGTTTAAAGGAAACAACCTCTGCCGCGGCTGCCCGGCTTTCAGTCTCCTTCCGTTGCGGGCTCAGGCTTTTGGCGTGCGAAAATAGGTAGCGACCAGACCGATCTGTAGCCGCCAGACGTTGAACCGTTCGGTCGCCCATCGGTAGAGCGAGGCGCCAACGAGGGTGCCGAGGGCGACAGACGTAATGACGAAGAGGACGGTCACCAATCCTTCGATGCCAGCGGCGCGGTCACTCATCATTCGCGTCACGCTCAGCAGGCCGAGTGCGCCGGGCACTAGCACCCAGAAACTTGGGAGAAAGGTCACGACGGCGGGCGGGCCCCGGAATCGCATCTCGATTAAATAGGCAACGGGGGTGGCCACCAGAGTTCCAAAAAATCCGCTGAGTTCGCTGCCAACGAACCCAACAGCCAGACGCTGTGCGGCGAAGGCCAGGAAAAGAACGAGCAATAACCACTGGAGGGAGTTCTTGGGCGCTGAGAAGTGGATGTAAACACCCAACCCGAAAACCAATACGCCCGCCCAAGCCGTCCACGGCAAGTTGACATACGTTCCGGCAGACTGAACGAGATCCTCAGGAAAATATCCGGTGAGGGCCGCCCCGATCCCAAGCCCGAATGCCAGCAAAACCAATTGAACAAAGCCATTAATGAGGCGGCTTGCTCCGCTCACCATGTCGCCGTAAGCAAGTTCGACCATTCCAAGCGTCAGCATCCCTCCCGGAAGAAACGTCACGAGAGGCGGAATCAACGCGTGCAGAGGATCAATCGAAATGCCGTAGCGGATTGCGAGAAACACGAGTGACGAGACAACTGTCGCCGTAACCACCGGGAGCGGCACGGAGAGAACGCTGCGGCCACTATTAAAGAGTTTGATCAAACCCACCACAAATCCCAGCACAGCTGCCGAGGCGAGATTCATGAGCGTCGGCATCAGCACGATCGCGAGTCCAGTGCTCAGGATGGCGTGTCCCAGCACCATACCGACCCTCCCAAATCTGGCTTTGTGACCGCGAACCTCCGCAAGTCGCCTGAGCCCCTCCTGAGGGTCGAGGACCCCCGCCTGGGCAGCATCCCCGATCTCGTAGATCTTAGCCATCTGGTCGAGACGAAGAGATTGAGACTGGCAGTCTGTAAATGTCACCCGCTCGCCAGTGTCATCGTGCAGCGAAATGAATAATGCTGTCGGAAAGGCCACGATGCGTGACTTCTCCATGCCATAAGCTGCCGCGATGCGCCGAAGAAGAAGCTCGACCTTCGCCGTCTGCTCTCCACACGCAAGATAGCCCTGGCCCAGCCGAAACATAAACTCCATGAGCTCCGTGCCATTGGCGAGATAAGGATTCTCGGGGAGTTCGGGCTGGGGAAAATCCGGCGTCAGCATGATTTCAATAGCGGGCGGAATACATCGGATTTAACGACCTACAATCCCCACGGCAGACCAAGCAGAAACCACGCCACAAAAAGCAGCGTCCAAACAGCGTAGATCGCTATGACATAGGGAATCATTAGAGCCACAAGGGTTCCGACCCCGGCTTTCGAGTCATACTTCTGAGCGAAGACAACGATGAGAGCAAAATAGGCATTGAGCGGAGTAATGACGTTCATCGGTGAGTCCGCGACGCGATACGCCGCCAGCACCGACTCTGGAGCGACACCCAACTGGAAGAGCAGGGGAACAAAGATCGGGGCAAAAAGCGCCCACTTCGCGATCGCTCCAGAGATAAGGATATCGATCAGGCTGACAACCACAATGAATCCGAGCAGAAGCAACAGCGGTGGGACGCTCGCAGACTTGAGCACGGCGGCCATCGATACGGCAAGGATCGTTCCAATGTTACTGTAATTAAAGTAGGCGATAAACTGGCTCAGGATAAACAGAAGGAGGATCAAGCTCCCTAATCCCGCCAGAGCCTTCTCCATCGCCTTGATAATGTCCGTGCTATTTTTGATCGTTCCAGCTCCGACGCCATAAGCGGCTCCAGCAATGAGAAACACGACCATGATCACCGCGATCAGGCCGTTCATGAAGGGCGAATTGCCAATCAAGTCCCCCGTATCGGGATTTCGGAGCGCAGCCTCCGGCCCGATGGTTAGGAAACCCAGCACGACAAAAACAGCTGCCAATCCAAAGGCTGCGAACTTTAGTCCGCGACCTTCATCGCCCTTCACCCCGGCCTCCGCCGAGTCGGGAGTTGCTGACAGATCGCCCGCATTTTCAGGATTATATTTCCCCAGCCTCGGCTCGATGACCCTTTGCGTAATGAATGTGATCACGACTGTGAGAACAATGACCGACACAATCGAAAACCAGAGATTGGCGGTCAGGTCGATTGAGACGGCAGGATTCACAAGGTGGATGGCATCGTTCGTGAACTCGGTCAGGACAGCATCGAGGGGCTTGATCAGCATGTTCACAGTGAACGCTGCCGCGACGGCCGCAAAGCCAGCAGCCAAGCCCGCCAGCGGGTGACGCCCCACACTCAGGAATGCGGAGCCCGCCAAGGGAATCAAAACGAGATACCCCGCGTCCGCCGCGATGCTCGAGACAATTCCAACAAATACCAAGATATAGCCAATGGCCCATGCGGGAGAAATCGCCACCAACTTCCGAATGAGTGCCTGGATGAGACCGGATGCCTCGGCCACGCCCACCCCAATCATGGCCACAATGATGAGTCCCACGGCCGTAAAACTCATGAAGTTGGGAATGACGGAGGTGTAGATAAACCGGATGCCCTCGGTCGTGATGAGGCTGCGGGCCACGATCGTGCTTGTTTGAACTTTGTCAGTTACCGGATCGATCACCTGCTGG